>Ga0070665_100000048_pt1 | contig 265077 bp, 213 predicted proteins | sample KBSS13metaG_FD_65862 | JGI IMG/M metagenome (GOLD analysis project Ga0070665, IMG submission 65862) | Switchgrass rhizosphere microbial communities from Kellogg Biological Station, Michigan, USA - KBS S1-3 metaG | ecosystem: Host-associated > Plants > Roots > Rhizosphere > Soil ...
CGCGCAGCCGCTGGGTTATTATGCCAATTCGTACTTGAAGCTGGTGGCCAACGGCGGCGGGTTCAACATCGACGTCGAAGTGGTCCCGGAACCCGGCACCTGGGCCCTGATGCTCGGCGGGTTGGTGCTGTTGGTCGTTTGCCAGCGGGTCCGCAGAAGCAAGGACATTTAAACCGCAACCAAGAACGAACGAAAGGTCGATTGAATGTAATCAAGATCGCTGGCGAGGGCCTCCCGGCGGCTTCGATAGTGCACATGGAGATTAAAGGCGATCATGCTCTCAGAGTTTCTGTCCGATGAAACTCATTCGTCTCTCCAACCAATCCTGTTGGCGTTTTGTCTCAAATCGTGTCGAAGCTTTCGTTACCCGGCAGGGCGGGCATCTGGCCCCGGTCCGATTCCATCTGCCTCACGGGATCGTCCAACCTTTTTCGATCGCGCCATGGGCCGACGAAAAGATGGCGGCAAAACTTCCGCCGATATTGCAGTCCTTGCGAGGCGATTTCTTTTGCGCCCCCTTTGGCGGAAATGACAGGGACTATCGTGGCGAGCATCATCCTCCACACGGTGAAACGGCCAACTCTCCGTGGAAACTGGAGTCGATCCGGCAAAGCAAATCAGAGACAGAGTTGTGCCTGTCCCTGAAAACCAAGATACGGTCTGGTCGCGTCGACAAGATCCTTCGCCTGCGTCGGGATGAAACCGTCATCTACTGTCGCCATATTCTTTCCGGTATGTCGGGAAAAATGAATCTGGGGCATCATGCGACTATAAAATTTCCGGATGCCACCGGATCGGGCCTCATAGCCATCAGTCCGATCTCCTTCGGTCAGGTCCTGCCCATCGCCTTCGAAAAGCCGACAGAACGAGGTTACAGCAGCCTAAAGCCGGGTGCCCTCTTTTCCAGGCTCGATCAAGTTCCCGCCTTGGACGGATCCCTGGCGGATTTAAGCCGCTATCCGGCCCGGCGCGGTTTTGAGGATCTCGTCATGATAACGCATGAAGCGACGTCCGAATTTGCCTGGACAGCAGTGGCCTTCCCGGCTCAACGCTATGTCTGGTTTGCGCTCAAAGATCCTCGGGTGTTGCGCAGCACCGTTCTTTGGATGTCCAATGGCGGGAGGCATTACCCGCCGTGGAATGGGCGCCATGTCAATGTCATGGGCCTGGAAGATGTTACTTCCTACTTTCATTTGGGCCTTGGGGACTCTGCCCGGCCCAATCCTGTCAGCCGACGTGGCATTGCGACTCACCTGACCTTGAAACCGCATTCTCCCCTCGTCGTCAATTACCTCATGGGAGTCACCGCCATTCCGAGAAATTGGGGACGAGTAAAAGCAATCACCAACCACCCGCAAGGCATCACTCTCTATTCCACTCTCGGCAGACCCGTTCGCGTCTCCTTGGACATCAATTTTCTTTATGCCAAAGGATCGCGAAAAGCAGAGACATCAAGCAACGCATCCAGCGCGCGGAAGGTTGCCGATTTTGGTTTGCGCTCTCACGGAGACAGGGCTTAGCGCTCCTCACTCCAAGTCGTGGAGCATGCTTCGGCCACATCGGGGCGGATTCGAATCCCCGCTTCGGTCACGATTAGCAAACTCCACTGTCCCTTGACCGATAAAACTTTGGATCCTGAATTAACCCGAATTTTAACCAGGATCGATAGGATGACTGTTCACGGTGCTTGGAAAATTCAGTGATTTTTTCAGGCTTTCACCGCTTTTCCATTGTCCCTTGACCTGCCAACAATACGGTTCTTCCGGCAAACCGAGGACGTTGCGGTCAAGGAGAACGGAAAGTAGTTCAACCGCTCTCACTCCATATAAGTGAAGGTTGGAGGTCAGCCCGGACAGATTGCTTTCCGTGGCGTTACTACCGAAGATGGAAACATCGTGTGGTATGGACAAGCCCATGGCCCGGATCCAGCCAGGGACGGCATCGGTGGAGTGAACGATTATCACGTCTGGCCGATATTTTTTGAACCAGGACCGGAAAGTCTTCTCCCCCCAATCGCCGAACCTTGTCATGGGCGGAATCACCTGTTTTTGCGGCAATCGATACTGGGCGATGAGGCACGCTGCCGTGTACAATCCTTGTCGCATTTTATCGGCGGTGGGCTCAACCGCCATGCCAATTCGCTGATACCCTGCTTTTTTCAAAAGATGAAAAACTTCGATCAATTCCAAATAAATCGAACGTTCCACTCTATGCAATCCTCGGGGGTGCCAGAGGGTGCGTCCGATTTCGACTGCGGCGAATTTCTGCCAATCCAAATGCAACCGGGGAAACTTATTCTCGAGACGCGGAAGAACGATAACACCGCGGATACCACGCGCGGAAAGGACCCGGCTTAAACGATGATGGTCCTTCGCTTTGCCCGAAACTTGAAATGGATCTATCCTGTAACCGAGCGTCTCGGCGTAGGCCGAGGCATGGTCATAGATGCCTTTCTGGTAAGAGGGCTCCTCTGCCAGAGGGTATTCCAGGATCATCGCCAGGGTTTCCCGGTAGCGCAAGTATTCCGGTCTCCGCGCAAAAGCAAAAGCTTTGGAGAGTAAAGGCGCCACCCGATATCCCCGCCTCGCCGCGATTGCACAGATCTTCTTGCGCGTCTTGACGGGGATCCGTTTCGCCCCGCGAAGTGCCAGGGAAACCGTCGCCATGCTGTAGCCAGCTTCCGTCGCTATAGCCTGCATATTGACTCCCTTGCGTGCCATACTCGAAGTTCCAGACATAACACACACCGGACTACCTTCCGAACATTTTCCCACACCGTATCATCGCCATAGGATCAGGCTTTCTGCTCCGTTTAAGGCATCACTTCAGCGCATCACTGTTGAAAAGTGAGGCTGCCCGGTTTGTCGGGTTTCGCATCCAGCCGGGGAACGATGGGGCGAACGACCGTTTCCTTTATGTCCACCTTTGCCGTTGCGCATAGGGCATCCAGTTCCCGTTCTGCCACCTTGGAACTGAGGGCCTTCAAAATGGCCTTCCGCGCGTCGACCAAAGATTCACCCTCAAAGGAAGTCTTGTTCTCCTTGTAGAAATTTTTGATTTCACTTTCCGAAATTCCGGGTTCGGCATCCTGGGCGAGGGCTTGTTTGACTTTATAAACCAAATCCCCCAAACGAACGTAATAATACGAGGTGAGCCGATATTGCGGTGGGCCATAGATCACCTGGCCTGTGAGTTGGGCGGCGCTTCTGCGGGCATTCTCACGGTCAAATTCCATCCGAAAATCAGCGAAGGTCGTTTCCTTGATGAATCCCCTGATCTTCGCCTGGCTCTGGTAAACCTTGATGCGAACCAATTCTTCCTTCGTCAGTTCCCGCAATTTGGCCAGTGGATTTTCCGGCTCCGTCGTTTCGCTCCAATAGCCGAGATGGTCATCCAGGTTGTAGTGTTCCTTGAAATAGGCGTAAACCAATGGAGCTTTGCGCTCCATGACCAACCGGTATTCATCTGCACTGACAGGCTCTTCGTTAATGGTGGCGACAATAGGATCGACAGGTGCCACCCGGGGTTGGGTCGAGGTCTTTTCAGTCCGCGCCTGCCACATCAGTAAAAAAACGCCCACGCCGATAATCGCAACAAGGGAAAATACCGACTGGGAATGCCCGCTGATTTTTGTCTTCAGCGGGGTTTCTTTAACTCGAGACATGTCAGTCGCAAAAATAGCTGGCATTAGTGCTTGAGAAAACGCACGGCATCGGCAATCACGTAGCCGCTGGTGCCAGTTGTACGGACCAGAACGCTTCCCCCCGTGCCCGCATTGAAGGGATAAGTCCCGAGCGATACCCACTGGCCTCCATTGATCTGTTGGTTCACGGCTACCGTTGTTGTTCCACTGCTTGAGATAATATCGATGGGAGTATTGTTGGCGCGATTGCTCAGGGCGGCCCACCAGGCAAAGACTTCATAGTTTCCCGCGGTAGGCAAGGTGGGGGTAAAACGGACGCTTTTGGTGCCTTTGCCGGCATTGCCGTCGTTAAGGCAATCGCTGGCGTAATAACCGGGGGTAATGACGGAGCCTCCCCATACCCCGGTAAACGTGATTCCGGTCGTATCCATGTCATCCAGGATTACTTCAGCCGAGGTCTTTTTGGTGAAACGCACCGCATCGGCAATCACGTATCCATTCGCTCCCGTATTGCGGATCAGGACGCTGCCGCCCGATCCGGCATTAAAGTCATACACACCCAGTGAGACCCACTGGCTTCCAGTCGCCTGTTGGTTGACGACCACCGTTGTCGTTCCGGTAGGCGTGATGATGTCGATGGGGACATTGCTGGCGCGGTTGCTTAAGGCGGTCCAGCGGGCAAATACTTCATAGCTCCCGGACATGGGAAAATTGGGGCTATACTGGACACTCTTGGTGCCCTGGCCCGTATTGCCGTCCGAACAATAATTGATCCCATAATAACCTGTCACGGAAGTGGAAGCAGGCCACGATCCGGTGAAGACAACTCCGGTGGCATCCGTATTGTCCAGGATGAAGTCCGGCAGTGCACTGCTGGTTAGAGACTGGAACAAATCAAGCGCCACGCTGTTTCCGCTGGAGGCTGGATCTTTGGCAGCCACGGTAACTCTCATCGTATGGGTACCCTGGGCCAGGCCGGTCGCTTCAAAGAGTTTGACCTGATAATCGGCCAAAGTCGGCTGGTAGCAGTTGACGAGAGTCGCCGCTCCTCCATCGATGGTGATGCTTAATTTCCCATAACTGGAAGCCTTGGTGCCATAGAGTCTTACTCCGTTGCCGGTGAATGTGAAATCCACATAGTCCCCTACCGTACTCGACATGGCGTTGGTCCCACCATAGTAGGCGGTATTCCCGGTGTTCTGGGTCCAGGTGCCCGTGTAGACCAGGGCGGTGCCGGCTGGGTTATCAACCGAGGTGACGAGTGGAGAAGAGGTCGGAGTGCCTGGCGCATTCAGGAAGTAATCGATGGCCACCGAATTACCGGTGGAAAGTGGATTTCTGGCCGCAGTGATGACCTTCAACGTATGCGCCGTGTTGCTCAATCCGGAAACCTGGTAAAGTTGAACCCGGAAGGCATCACTGGGCCAATAGCAATCGATCAAGGTCGGTCCCCCGCCATCAAGGCTCACGCTGATTTGCCCCATCCCGGCGCCCTTGGTGCCAAAGAGACTGACATTAGTTCCGGTGAAGGCGTACTGCACACTATTGCCCAACCCGGTGGAAACAGACTTCGTCGAATTATAGTAAAGCGGATCGGAGGAATGCGTCCATGTCCCTGCATAGGTGATCGCAATAGCCGGATCGTCGGTAAACGTCGCGGGAGAGGGAGCGGGATTGCTGCCCAAGACCACTTCATGCAAACCAATGTCCGCGTACCCACTGGCGTATAAAGGATTGCCGAAAAAGTCGCGGCCCCCGTTGCCTGCGATGCTCATGCCCGCATTAATGCAGGGTGAGGTGGATTGAAGCTTAAAGATGCCTGTCGTCGCCGCAGTATAGCCATCTGTTCCGGTCAATGTCGGCAGCGGGCCGACAAACTTGGGATCGGCCAGCACCTTATAAGCATCGGTCACATCCGGGTTATGCCCGAAATAACAATTGTTCGAGAAAACCGGGCTGGTGGGATAGATCGCCGCCGGCATGTCGAAGATGTTGTTGTAGTAATAGGCTCCCGCGTAGTCCCTGAATTTGAAACCCTCCTGTCGTGTGGTGTAAAAGACGTTGTTATAGACGTAGGCGGAATTGACTCCGATGTAGGGATGCATCGAGAACTGACAGCCACTATTCGTATTCCTGCCGTCGTTGACGCTCAGATTATAGCGATAGATCACGGTCTTCGCGATCGTCGGGTCCGGCATCATGATCAGGCAGCCGCCATCGTTGTCGTGGCTGTAATTGTATTGAAAGGTCTGATTGCCCTGTGTCCCCAGATCCGCGTCAAATGCCTGGGAGTCCCCACTGGCGCCGTTGACACTTTCGTTAAGAGTGCGGGCTACCTCGTTGAATTGGAAAATGGCGTCCTTGGTGTCGTAACAGGTCCACATGCCTGCGATGTAAGACCCCGCAGGATGGGTCGAGAGGATACCGGCATCATAGCCGGCATTGTATTCAATGAGTGGCGCATTCGCTCCGTTGACAATGATGTGATCGGCCCCACCCTGGTCGATGAGATTCGAGCGAATGATCAGGTTGGTGGCCCAAAGATCGGGACGGCTGGCGTAGAGATGGGGAGTGACCACCTCTATTCCGATGCAGCGGTTGTCGTGGAGATCATTGCCTTCGATCAGAAGATGGTCCACTTGGGGCTGGGCACCCTGATAGTCCGAAAATTCGACATAGAGGGCCGCCGTGGAATAGACACCCTGGGAGCGCACGGTAATGCCGCGGACGTTGTGGATTTCATTATTAAGAATGGATACGCCGGGGAAATAATTGATGGCACCGGGAGGACCGTTAAAAGCAACACGCATACCGATCCTGTATCCGTCCGTGGCCGCGTCGTTGCTGACGCTGAAATTCTGGAACGTGAAATACTGTTTGTTCACAATTTGCACTGCATACTGCGCGCCGCCGCCGTTGATAAGCGGAGCGGCACCCGCACCATAGGCATCAAAGATGATCGGGCTCGTGCTCGTACCACTGCCTTGCGGATAGAGCGTCCCGGTCCAGCTCGATCCTCTTTTGAAGAGGACATTGTCGCCCGGCAAAAAAGTAACTCCGTTCACTTTCGTCAACGTTTGCCAAGGGGCGCTGCTGGAAGTTCCGGAATTGGTATCCAACCCTCCAACGCTATCCACATAATAGGTGGCTCCGAGAGCGTTGGAACAGAGTAATACCGCGTAAAGAGCCAAGAAAAACAAGCCTTTCGGATATGCAAAAAGACCTCTTGCCCCAAGCTCACGATGTCCGTTTTGAATGATGTATGGAATTGAAGGATTTTTCATGGAACCTTGCCTTTCGGGGGGTTGATCGCGACTCACCTGTGAATGGGAGATGCATATATGCCAATCATCGCGTCAGCAATTTCCTTGATGGTTAACCTTTAACTGACTCTCGGAAATGAAGTGTCGATGACTCGCTATGATCGCTTGGAAGGGATGCACGCTCCGTGTTGGTGCTTGCCGAACGGGCTGCGAGTGCTTGGAGAGTTGCCTAAAAGATCCAAAATTTTACCAATGAAAAGACACTGCTGCCTCTTGTTTGAAAACAGCTGGAATGAGCGGTGGGTACACATCGTTTCATTTTAGATCGGGTTGTGCGAAGCTCCCCAACGTGAAGAAGGCAAAATCTTCCAAGGTAAGTTTGGGCGAAGTTGCCCAAGCGGCGGGTGTTTCCAAAATGGCCGCAAGCTACGCCTTGCGCAATCGGCCTGGAGTGGGTCCGGCCACCCGTAAGCGGGTCTTGGCCATTGCCCGGCGAATGGGCTACGCCCCGGATGCCCGCGTTACGTCGTGGATGACGCGCGTGCAAGGCGCCACGGCCAAGGAGTTGCTGCCCATCGCCTGGCTGAACACCACGTGGGACAAGGACGCCTGGACGAAATTTAAATATCTTTCGCCCTACATGAGCGGCGCCCAGGAACGGTGCCGGCAGCTGGGTTATCGCCTGGAGGAAATCTGGACCCAGCAACCGGGTATGACGATGCGGCGCATCTCCCAGATCCTGGACCAACGCGGGATCGAGGGCGTCATCGTCACTTACCCCGTCAAACATATCCACCTGCAGTGGGATCACCTCGCCTGCGTGGCCCTCGCGGGAGATTTGCTCGCGCCCCATCTCCATCGCGTGACGAACGACAGCCATTTCAACCTGACCCTGGCCCTCAAGATGTTGCGGCGTCATGGCTATCGCCGCATTGGTATTTGTCTCCCGGAAGAAGTGGATCGCTTTCCCTACCGGATTTATCGGTCCATCGCGTACCATGTCTTCGCCACTGTTCCAGTCTCGGAACGAATTCCACCTTTGTTTTACTCCATCACGAAAGGGGAAATCGCGAAGACCTTTACCACCTGGGTTCGACGCTATCGCCCCGAAGTCATCGTGTGCGGCACCAGTCACCTGCTCTCCTGGGTTCGGGCCTTGGGGCTGCGGGTTCCCGAGGACGTGGGAGTGGTTCATCTTTGGTTGGATGAAGATGCTCTCGACTGGGCGGGCATCCACTCGAACAAGAGGGAAATTGGAGCGACCGCCGCGGAGCAGGTGATTTCCATGGTGCAAAACCATCGCTTTGGCGTGCCCGCGTCGCCCTTGGTGACGCTCGTGCGTGGGGACTGGCAGCTGGGAAAGACGTTGCTCGTTCCGAAGCCAAAAAAGAAGGGCTGACTTTCCGTTTCCTCAAAATGTTCTTCCGCTGGAAACAGCGGCCGAATGAGTCCGGTTTTCCTCCTCCATTTAGCTTTACGTAAAGCAACGTGTTTCTTGTGTTGCAATTATTGTCGTGGCTACTTGTCGAAAACCAACCGGCTTCGTTCAAGCCTCCGTCAATTCTGACCCCCGATCAGCCCCTAACCTTCAATTCACCTACGTTCTGTTCAACCCACCCTGACGAAGAAAGTCCAAAAAAATGAATGCTCCTTATAACATCCTGTCTTGTGCCCAAGCGCTGGTGAGGTCTCTACGGCCTCTGTGCGTTTCTATAGTGTTGATGGTTCTTGTTTGCCTCGGTGGCACGATGACTTCCGTTTCAGCGGCCACGTACTACGTCTCCCCAACCGGAAGCGACACCAATAACGGCACCTCTACCTCGACTCCGTGGCAGACGATTGCAAAGGTCAACTCCGCCCATTTCGTGGCGGGGGATTCGATCCTGTTCCAGGGCGGCCAGACGTTCACAGGGGCCCTTGTCTTCTCCTACGCAACCAACATCCCGGTCTCCTCGACAGCGACCCCGATCACGGTGGGTTCCTACGGAACGGGTGCGGCGACCATCCTGTCCAATAACTCGGGATCGCTTTCCGCCGCAATCACGGTCAATGGCATCAATGGCCTGACGATCAATGGTTTGACGATCCTGGGTGGTGGCGGCACGACCCCCACGACATGGATCGGGGTCTACATCCGTAATCAAAGTGGTTCGAGTAAATCAGGCGTGACCGTCAATAACTGCGATATCAGCAACTTCGCGGGTACCACTGGCGCTCAATCGGCGGAAGTCTACGTCAGCGGATACTATGGCGCGATCGATACGATCAAGGTCACAAACAATCAACTTCATGGCGCCAATGGCGTGGGATCGAAAGACTGCAATGGGATTTACGGGATCGCCAATGGGCAAAACATCACGAATGTGACCTACTCCGGCAACACGGTCTATAACATTGGCGGAGTCGCCACGAATGTCGGCGGCGGTATTGTGGCGAATGGCGTCAATGGCGGTGTGCTTGAATACAATATCGTCCACGATGTGGGCGGCAATTCGACTTCCTGCGGTGGTCCCGGCGGGGTTTGGGCCTATGCGTCGAACAACATCACCATCCAGTACAATGAGGTCTATCGGATGCAGCCGATTACGTACACCTCCGGTTGCGATTGGGTCGCCTATGACCTGGATGGCGGCGTCTCGAATTCGGTCGTTCAATACAATTACAGCCACAATAATTTCGGCGGCGCTTTGCTCGCCTACGTGGCAACGGTCGGTGGTCATACGTGGGGCAACAACACCTTCCGGTACAACATCTCCGAAAACGATGCCTTGGGATCGGGCAACGCCAGCCAGTGCGCGATTTCCATCACCGCGTCACCGACGAATCCTCTCATGATCTATGGCAACACCATTTACATGGGCATGAGAAATTCGACCGGTCTGTCGGTGGCCTTGCAGTCGAACAATGGCGTGGCGGTCGTGTTGCCCGCGGGATCACTGATCGAGAATAATATTTTCTATATCGTGCCGCAAACCTATGGCGGACAGACCTACAATCAGTACATGTACTTCCCGTACGGACTTTCGGGAGGAACGATTGACAACAACGTCTACTATGGAGGAGCGACCCATCAAGTCTGGCGGGTCGGTTCTACTCAATATACGTCGTTCTCCACGTATCAAACGGCCACCGGCTATGATGCGCATACGCTCACTTCCAACCCCGCGTTGGTCAGTCCGGGTGGAGGCGGCACGCTTTCCTGGACGCCGTCGTTGCACAATGGCCCGCAACCCAATCCCGGCGCTTATGCCTTGTCGTCAACTTCTCCCGCCATCAATGCCGGCATAACGGTCTCGGGAGCGACGAGAGATTACTATGGGAGCACCGTTCCCAACGGAGCCTTCGATATCGGTGCGTATGAGTATGTCGCCAGTACAGGCACGCCGTTTGTCACCGGCCAGACCTTGGGCACCTTGATGAACAATTTCACCGGTTCACAAGGTTACAAGTTCACCGTCGGCAGTTCACCCATCAAGATCAGTGCCTTGGGCCGATGGATTACCTCCGGCAACACCGGCAGCCACATCGTCAAGCTGAGCACCGACCTCGGTGATGTCGCTGGCGGCTCCGTGACCATCAACACCTCGGGTGCGACTGCGGGCCAGTTCAAGTATGTGAACCTGGCTGCGCCCGTGACATTGTCGGCCAACACCTCCTATTACATCGTCAGTCACGAGGTAAGTGGAGGCGACCAGTGGTACCACTATTACAATACCCTCCTGACCCACACCGGCATTGCCACGATTCCCGCGCCGGTTTACTCGGCAAGCGATGCCGCCCCGTGGCTCGCCGTTACCGGAGTCAATAAGGCCTACATTCCCCTGGATTTCCAGACCATACCCTGATCTGGAATTACCCCTTCAACGGATACCCTGTCCTTAAAAATCCTGTTCTCAATGAATACCTTGATCCAAATCCGAAAAACAGTTTCCGGGAGCCCTCTTGTCCTTGTGGGCCTCGGTCTCGTCCTCTGCGCGGGAGTTGCTCTTGTTTACCCGGGACAGGGAGATTCTTTGGGATCAGGAACGACAGCACCGAAAGCTGGTCTCGCCCGGACAACGCCTCAATCATCCGGCGCACATGCTCCGGTGTGGACGACGGATGACCAGGAGATCCAGGCCCAGATCGCTCCCAGCGGGCATCAACCGGCTCCTGCGGAACTGGCCATCCGTTTCCAGGGCCTATTCGTTACCGGTAATCTTTCCGGCGCACTCGATGCCATGACTGCATGGGCGGATGCAGACCCCATTGCCGCCGCCGCCTACACCCGAAACATGAAGCTCGGATCTCAGCGTGACCGGCTCTTGAGCGAAGTCGCGCAACGTTGGGCCGCTCGTGATCCTGCAGCCGCTCTCGCCTGGGCCGCCCAAATCGGCCCGGCGGACGAGCCCGCGCGGCTCGTGTCGGACATTTGTCTGCAAATCGGGAAGGTCGATCCACGGGCTGGCATCACTCTCGTCGAGCGCTCCGCCCTTCAAGGAGACTATACGTCCGTCAAGGGAAGCTTGGCCGAGCAATGGGCGGCCCAGGATCCTTCCTCCGCCATGCATTGGGCCCTTTCCCAACCCGCAGGGAATGAGCGCAATCAGTTTGTGGCGGAAGTGGCCTCCATTCAGGCGCGGACCTCTCCCGTCGAAGCGACGCGAATGGTCCTCCGGGAAATACCGCCGGGCCCCGAACAGGACAATGCCATCCTCGCCACGCTGGATGGATGGGCGCATCAAAATTTGGCCGCCGCCACCGCGTGGGTCGATCAGATGTCTGCAGATGACTCGCTCAGTGAACGCGCGCGCGCCGTGCTGAAAGCTTCCCAACTTAAACCGGTGCCTTGACGTTCTGTCAGGCAAAAATTTACCGGTGACATGTATACTTTCTGTCTTCCGCTTTAAGCAGTCATCATTGAAGAATGGGCCGAACGTCCACCGGGCGTCTCCTCAATGAGAAGGCGGGGGATGACCTGGAGAAAAGAACCCCAGCTGGTTTTTGTTTTCCGTTTGAGCGGCGACAGCCGGGATGAGAGGCGTCTTCTCTGTTCGAAGCGTCAGCGATTCTTCTCCCTTCTGAACGATGGCCAGGGCGCCGGAACCATTTTGCCCGCGGGAGACCGACAGCAACCTCAGGCCCCTGATCGTTTGGTCGGACACGAGAAGGAAATGTTCGTTGCTTTTCTTGTCGACCAGGCTGGCGTAATCGATCCCGTCAAATTGGGCGATACCTCCCAAAATATAGTCAGTTGATTCAATGGGCGTTTCATTGGTTGCCGCAGCAAAGGGCGATTTGTTCCAAAGCGCGACAAAATGGGAGAGTTCCCTTGCCTTGGAGGGAACAATCGTCTCATCCGCCTGGATCAAATCTCCGGAAAATACGAAACAAGTTCCGCAGAGCAACATCAACAAAATCGTTTTCATTTCAAGAATCCGTTCGGGGCCATCAAGGCGAGGTAAAATGGAGATTGTCAAAGGTGGCCGTGCCTAGTGCCGTGGTGCTGTGAGAACAGACGGCCAGTCCTGCATAGATCGTGCTGTTCATCGCGACGGTTTGCGTTCCGACCTGCGTCCAGGTCGTCCCATCCGGTGAAGTGTAACCGGTAAAGACGTTGCCTGCCCGGACCAGCTTAACCCAGTAGGGCGTCAGGCCATGCGGGTTGGTGGTGGCTGCCGTTGTGCCTCCTGCGGTTGAGCGGTACTCGAACGCGGCGGCATTGGAAGGTTCCACCAGGATCGACGCATGGGCATCCGATGCCCCGAGACCATTGCGGATCATCAACCCGGCCTTGGCGTTGCCGCTGGTATTTGTCTGGCTCGCGACGCGCGCGATCAGTGTCGCGTCGCCCGTCATCTGCTTGGCATCGAATTGGAACGCATCGGCCGCGGTCCAGATGTCTGCGCCACTGCCGTTGACCGTGTAAGTGCCATTGGCATTGCTGCTGCTGCCCGCCAGGCCGACAGAACCAATGTCCTGTCCGGCAAGGCTGGTTGACGTGATCAGGACATTGTCAAATGTTGCCGTTCCCAGGACGGCATTGTTGTGGGAACAGACGGCCAGTCCGACATCGATCGTGCTATTCATCGCAACCGTCTGCGTTCCGACCTGCGTCCAGGTCGTCCCGTCCGGCGAAGTGTAACCGGTAAAGACATTGCCCGCCCGGGTCAGCTTCACCCAATAGGGCGCCGTGCCGTGCGGATTGGTGGTTGCTGCCGACGCACCGCCCGCCGCCGTCCGATACTCGAATGCCCCGGAGTTCGAGGGTTCCACCAACATGGAGGCATGCATATCCGAAGTGCCCAGTGCATTGCGCATCATCACCCCCGCCTTCGCGTTGTTATTGGTGTTCGTCTGGCTTGCCACCCGTGCCACGATGGTTCCATCGCCGGTCAGTTGCTGATAGTCATAGTGAAACGCATCCGCTGTCAGCCAGATGTCGGAACCGCTACCATTGACGGTGAAGGTGCTCCCAAGATAATTGCTGCTGCCGGCGGCGCCGACTGAACCCACATCTTGATGCGACCAATTGACGGGTAGCGCGCCCGCGGGAACAAATGACCAGTACTGGTTGATGCTCGTTCCGTTAATGACATACTGCTTCACAATCGATCCCGACGTGAGCGAGCCGCCATTGTCCGCGACGTAACCACTCGCCAGGCAGTCCAGTTTATAATAGTTCCCTCCTGCCGACTCGAACGCCCATTGCTGCGCCGAAGTCCCACTATAAGTCGCCTGCGTGATATTGGTGGAAAGAGTGGTCGAACCACCATTGTCCAGCGCCATGCCGCTCGCCTTGTTGACCACTTTATAATACCCGCTGCCCAAATTGGTCACCATCCATTGCTGGTTGGTGCTGCCGGTATCGAGGGTCTGCTGCAGCACGTTGCTGCCCGAGGTGCCGGAGCCGCCATTATCCAGGGCCATGCCGCTCTTTTGACAAATGATGTTGTAGGTTCCGTCCGCCAACCCGCCGCCGCCGCCAACGGTTCCGCCGGAATAAACCCGCAGATATTCCACCTGCATCACGCCCGGGAAAACCGTGCTCGCGTTCGGCGCTCCCGGCCAGCTTCCACCCACCGCCAGGTTGAACATGACATACATCGGCTTGTTGATGTAGTTCGGTTGCGTCATGGTCAGCACCCCGTCGACATACCAATGGATCGTGGTCGCGTTCCATTCGAAGCCATACGTATGAAAACCGCTCGACGTATCGGGTCCGATATAATCATTGCCCATCGCATTCCCATAGTTGTTCCAGTGGGCCGTCTGATGAATTCCCGTCGGTGCGTTCCCCAGTACTTCAAAAATGTCGTATTCCGCCGTTGAGGATCCATCCGCCGGCATCATCCAGAACGCCGGCCAAAAACCCTGGCCCTGGTTGGTGGGCAATTTGCAGCGCGCCTCAAAGTAACCGTATTGCTGGCTGAACGGCGTGCTGCTCTGGATATCGGTCGAATAATTGGCTCCGGCGGAGGTGGTGAGCTGGCCCGAGACATAATTCTTTCCACTCGTGTTCATGCCGACCGGAGCCGGGTTCGCCGTGATATTCATCACGCTCACGCCTTCGCTGCCCATGCTGATACTGAACGGATTGTATCCCGTATCGATTCCCGGTCGGCAATTGTAGGTATCTTCGTCACCGACGAAGTGGGTGTTCCAGTAGTCGCAAGGCAACCAGCCTGGTGTTTGCGCTCCCACGGTCTGGCAAATCGGCGGCAGGGTGGTGAATTCCTTGTCAAAGGTCAGCGTCCATCCCGAACCCGGGGGAGTCGCGGTTGCGTTGCCCACCAGGCTTGCCGCCAGGACCACTCCGCAAAAAACTTCGATGATATATTTACGCATTTGACGGGATTCCTTTTTCATAAGCTTGGTTGTCCTTGCTGGTTGCTACGGCGTGGTGATTGTCACGTTGTCGAAGGTGGCTGTTGATAAGGTGGAGGTGTTGTGCGAACAAACCGCCAGTCCCACATATAGGGTGGCATTCATCGTGATCGTTTGGGTGCCGATCTGCGTCCAGGTCGTTCCGTCCGGCGATGCGAATCCCGTAAACACATTTCCCGACCGGACCAGCTTCACCCAATACGGTGCCGCCGGGTGGGAATTGGTGGCGGACCACGCTGTCGCGCCTCCGGCAGCCAGCCGGTACTCAAACGCCAGCGGATTGGTCGGTTCCACCAGCGTGGACGCCTCCACATCCGTTGTGCCGAGGCTGTTTCGCATCATCACGCCGGCCTTCGCGTTGCCATTGGTATTCGTCTGGCTTGCCACCCGGGCCACGATCGTCCCATTTCCTGTCAGCGGCTGGTAGACATAGCGGAACGCATCGGAGGCTCCCCAGATATCCGCGCCTGCCCCGCTGACCGTATAGACTCCGCCGCTCAAGCTGTTGCTTCCCGCCACGCCCACCGTCCCGATGTCTTGCCCCACCAATGTTGTCGTCGTCACCTGGACATTGTCGAAGGTGGCCGTTCCCATCGTTGTCGTGTTATGGGAACAGACCGCCAGCCCCACATAAATCGTGCTGTTCATTGCGATCGTCTGCGTTCCGATCTGCGTCCAGGTCGTTCCATCCGGCGACGCGAATCCCGTAAACACATTTCCCGCCCGGACCAGCTTCACCCAGTAGGGTGCCGCCGGATGCGAAGTGGTGGCGGACCACGCCGTCGCGCCGCCTGCCGCTGTCCGATACTCAAAGGCCAGCGGGTTGGTGGGTTCCACCAGCGTGGCTGCTTCCACATCTGACGTGCCGAGGCTGTTTCGCATCATCACTCCGGCCTTGGCATTCCCATTCGTGTTGGTCTGGCTCGCCACCCGCGCGATGATCGTCCCATCACCCGTCATTTGCTGGTAGGTGTACTGGAACTGGTCGCTCGTGCTCCAGATGTCGGCTCCGCATCCGTTGACGGTAAACGTGCTTCCCGTGTAAGTGCTGCTGCCGGGCAATCCCACGGAGCCAACATCCTGGTTCATCCAGGTTGGCGGCAGGGTGGCCACGGGCACGAACGACCAGAACTGGTTCGCATTGTTTCCGTTGTTGATATACTGCGTCACATTCGTTCCTGCCGTCGTCGAGTTTCCGTTGTCGGCCACCATGCCGCCGGTCAGGCAGTCGAATTTTAAGTAGGTCCCGCCCGCCGCGTAGATGGCCCACTGCTGGTTCGCATTTCCGCTGGTGGTCACTTGTTTCAGGATGGCGCCCGCCGCGGTCGAGCCTCCATTGTCCAGCGCCATGCCGCTCGCTTTATTGACGATGCTGTAATAACCCGCCCCCAGGTTGGTCACCGTCCATTGTTGGTTCGTGCTTCCGGAGGCCAGCGTGTTCTGGACGATATTCGTTCCCGAGGTCGACGAGTTGACATTGTCGAGGGCCATGCCGCTTTTCTTGCTGACAATATTGTAGAGGCCGCTCGCCAGTCCCCCGCCGCCGCCCACGCTTCCCCCGGAATAGACCCGCAAATATTCCACCTGCATGGCGCCGGGAAAAACCGTGTTCGCGTTCGGCGCTCCCGGCCAGCTTCCGCCCACCGCCAGGTTGAACATGACATACATCGGCTTGTTGATGTAGTTCGGCTGCGTCTGCGTCAGCACCCCGTCGACATACCAGTGGATGTAATTCGCATTCCATTCAAAGCCATACGTATGGAACCCGGTCGAGGTATCCGGCCCGATGTAGTCATCACCCAGGACATTGCCGTAATTGTTCCAATGCGCTGTCTGGTGGATTTCCGTCGGTGCATTTCCCAGCACCTCGAAGATGTCGTATTCCGCTGTGGAGGACCCATCCGCCGGCATCATCCAAAACGCCGGCCAAAAGCCCTGCCCTTGTCCCGTCGGAAGCTTGCACCGTGCCTCGAAGTAACCGTACTGCTGGCTGAACGGGGTATTGCTTTGGATGTCGGTGGAATAATTGGCTCCCGCCGCTGTCGTGATCTGTCCTGAAACATAGTGCTTTCCATTCGTGTACATGCCGACCGGAGCGGGATTGGCCGTGATGTTCATCACGCTCACGCCCTCGCTGCCCATGCTGATGCTGAAGGCACTGTAGCCCGTATCGATGCCGGGAAAGCAGTTGTACGTGTCCTCATCGCCGACAAAGTGCGTATTCCAGTAGTCGCAGGGCAACCAGCCCGGAGTCTTGGCCCCGACGACCTGGCAGATCGGCGGCAGGGCCGTGAATTCCTTGTCAAAAGTCAGCGTCCATCCGGTTCCGGGAGGGGTGGCCTCGGCTTTGTTGGGACAAATAGCCGCAAGAATTGCGATGCCAAAAAGGCCGGCGGCACATCGGTAAGACATCATTGGACCAGAAGTTCTTTTCATGGATTTTGACGGTTTCAGGTGGTTGCGCGTCCCCGGCTTACTTCCCGGGTATGCTGTGATATGCGACTGGAAGGGAACCGTAGTCGCGATTGCCTGCAAATATCCAGAAGCAGACAACTTATCGTTAAGTTTGAGATCTCGCCGGTGAACTCAACAGGCCGCGCTGGGATTTTGCCTACTTTGGTTTCGGAATCAGGAGGGTGCGTCCGGTATGCCAGGTCCCCTGCACCGCCGTATAGAGCGCCGCCTTCGGCACGCCAAATTGTCGATTTTGGATCAGTGAAATCAACAACTCGACCGCGGCCATGCCGATCATCCGCTTGTTGGAAAAGATCCCGGTCCAGTCGCTGGCGTCATCATCCGTCGCCAGGTGGACCACTCCCATGTCGTGCGGAACGCGAAAACCCGCTTCCTCGACACACTTCACCAGGCGATTGTCCAGTCCCACCACCACCTCCGGTTTGTAGTGGCGCAGCCAGGAGATAATCTGCTTTTTCACCTGGGGCCATTTTTCCTTGGATCCTCCGCCATAGATCAAAAGCGGAATTCTTTTCGACTTCGGATAGGCGGCCTCACGGTAAAGGGTCATTGCCCGGATGCTTTGATGCGTGCGCCGGTCGAGGCTCTCCTCAAGACAAATGCCAATGCGCTCATACTGGAATCGCCTCAACATCTTGATCGCCAGCAAAAAATTATAGAAGAAATCGGAAGTCACCCGATGCAACTGAGGGGCCAGGGTCGCATGCTCAATCGAAACCCCTGCCAGGTGATTCCAGTTAAACCGGAAGTGATTGGCGTAATGGGTGACAATCACGCCTTCGATGCCTTGCTGGTCGATGATTTGGGAAATCCGGCGCATCGTCATGCCCGGTTGATGCAGCCAAATCTCCTCCAACCGATAGCCCAGTTGACGGCAACGTTCCTGCGCTGCCTCGCGATAGGGTGAGAACCATTTGTACTTCGTCCAGTTGTCCCTTTCCGGATGCGCATTCAACCACGCGATCGGCAGGAATTCCTTGGTGGATGCCTCCCGTACCCGTGTCATCCATGAGACGAGACGGGGATCGGGCGCATAGCCCAGCCGTTGGGCAATGGCGACAATCCGTTCCCGGGTCTCCGGACTGACCTCGGGTTTGTTTTTCAGGGCGTAGCTCGCGGCTGCGGTCGAAATACCCGCGGCGTGGGCGACCGTGCGGATGCTTACGCGGGAAGATTTTCGCTTCAACTTCACAGGTGGAGACTCTGGCCGCGCGGTATCCCCGCACTACTGGCGTGAACGGGAGGCGCTGTCCAGCAACTGACTTTTGATCTTGGCAGGCAGGCTCGATTGCACAATCTTCCGTTGCGCCGCCACCGGGTCCTGGTTCAGCCACGTGGTCGCGATTTCCTGCAGGCTCCGGTTGCGCAACGTTTCGTTGGAGATGGTTCCCGCGGACTGGAAAGCGATGGCCGGTGAAGTTACTGAGAGCGCGCTGCTGTAGACGCCGACGGCATTGTCGTATGCGGCCACCGCATTGTCGCGCGAGGCCGACGGCGAAAGTGTCTTCAGCCATTGACTTGCCGCGGCCGCATCGGTCCCGGCCCAGGTTCCCATCAATTGTCCCATGGCTTGGGAGCGGGCGGTATTTTCCGGAAGCTGCTGCACCCAGGCCGCTGCCTGCGCCGGGGCCGTCTGTGACCAGGCGGAGATCACCGCCATCACCGCCTGTTCCCGTGTTTCCGCCGTGGGCAGGCTTGTGGCATAAGCGGCCGCCGCTGCGGGGTCCTTTTGTGCCCAGACGACAGCTGCGTTGACGGTGGCATCGTCCTGTTCCTGCCCGGGGGGTAATTTTGCCGCCCACGCCGCCGCGCTTTGCGGATCCTTCTCCGCCCACTTGCCAGCCACGAGCTTAAGCAACGCAGGATCATTTTCCCGGGCCGCATAGGCCGCCGCCGCTTGCGGTGAGACCTCCGTCCATCGGTAGCTAATCTCCGTCAAGGCCTGCAATTTGGTCGCGCCCTCGGGTAAGGATTGAATCCATGCCAGCGCGCCGTTCAGGTCGGTGCCTGCCCAGACCGCCACGACCTGCCCGACCATCTCATTCCATTCGGCCGGGTTCGCCTGGGAGGCGTCGGCCAGCTGGCGCAGTTTGCCGGCCGCCGCCGCAGGATCGGTCTTCGCCCATTGCTGAAAAAAAGGTCCATAGAGTTCGGCGCGAACCGATTCCGGTAAGGAGTGTTCCATCCAGGACAACATGGCTGTCGGATCGCGCTCGCCAAAATCCTCCACCAGCGCATGACGGGCTTGTTGGTGCAACTCATCCTCGGCCTTTCGTTTGCCAAACCAATCGAGCATGCCTTTGACATCCCGCTCCGCCCAACTCGACAGCAGCGCGCCGCGGACCTCTGCACGCAACTGGGAGTCTTCAATCGCATTCAACTTCGTCAGAAGTGCATCCATCGCATTGGGGCCGACCCCGTCTGCCCACTGTTGCAAAGCTTCCGTGCGGCGCGACGGATCAGTTTGCGTCAGGGCCGCTTCAAGCGTTGGATCGAATCCCTTCGCCCATTCCGTTCCTTGGCTCATGGCCTCGGAGCTTCTTGGACTGTCCAACGGACGTTCTCCTTTCCGGCTGGTTTCCTGCGGCAAATTCGAACTCACCGAACCAGAAGATGAGTCGCTCCAGTGATTCCACTGAAGATATCCTGCTGTCGGCAGGACAATGCCCAGAAGACCGGCACAAACCGGCAGGATGAACTTGGTTTTCATCTCATGACGGGATTTTGACGGAGAGTTCGTTTTCATCGCAGGAGGGCTGGGTACAACCGGACGGAAAAGCGGGCAAGCTTTCGCTCACCCGCTCCTTGGCCGTTCCTTATTGATCAGTTCGGAGTTGCGGACACCGGCGAGCAATAGAGGCTCCCGCCCACACCGTTGACGTTGTAATTGACCTCATAGTAGTAGGTGGTGCCGGAAACCGCGGTGGTGTCGGTGTAACTGGCGGCGCCATTATTGTATTTGATGACGCTGTAAGGTCCTCCGCTGGCGGTGGCGCGCTGAATGTTATAGTTATTCGCTCCGCTCACCACGTTCCACGTCAAGGCAACCTGTGCCGTCCCTGGAGTTGCGACCAGCCCGGTGGGTCCTGGCGGCGCCGCCGGGAGACTGAACGTCACCTGGTTGGAGGGCGCCGACGAGCCCGCTGCATTCGTCGCGATCACCCGCATCGTGTAGGGGCCCGAAGGCATGTTCAGCCCCGTCCGCGTATAGGTCGTGGTATTCGCGGCCACGCTCGAATACGTGCTCCAGGTCGATCCGTTGTAGGATTGGACCGTGAACCCGGTTTCGTTGTTCGAATTATCGGTCCAGGTCAATTTGAACCAACCATTCAACATCGTCGCCCAAGTGGGTACGAGACTGGTGGGAGCGGCTGGTGGGCCGGAAGCGCCGTTATATGCACCGATGTTGTACCCTCCGTTGGGAACGGTGGTCCCGTAGTAATCCCTCGTGGCTGCGGCTACCGTGGCTCCGGCGCCGATCGCGGGAGAACCCGTCGATAACCAGTAGGCGGCTGGATTGGGTTGCGGTCCATTATGCAGCGACGGCGTCCAGGAAAGCGTCCCGCCTCCACCCGGAGTAGCCAGCGTGGGGTTTGAAGTAAGCGTATGGGCATCATATCCCGTGGCCGTGCGATAAGCCGCGATCGACGTGTAGGTCGTGCCTCCGACCCGCCATTGTTGGTTCGTCGCTCCCCCATAGAAAACATTATTATCAATCGTCCCTCCCGAAAGTCCGTACGGGAAGTACATGTACTGATTATAGGTTTGGCCGAAGTAGGTCTGCGGCGTCATATAGAAAATATTGTTTTCGATGATGGATCCCGCCGGCAGCGTTACCGCCACCCCATTGTTCGACTGCAGCGCTGTGGACAGCCCCGTCGAATTTTTCATGCCCATATAGATGGTATTGCCATAGATCATGATCGGATTCGTCGGCGAAGCCGTGATGGAAATCGCGCACTGATTGGCATTGCCCGATCCCAAGGCGTCGTTTTCGGAGATATTGTACCGAAAGGTATTGTTTCCCCACGCATGGCCACCAACCGTTTGGACAAAGGCCAGCAAAGCGCCGCCAAAATTATTGTGGCTGTAATTGTATTGAACGACCGAATTCGAGACACCGCCATCCAAGTCATAAGCCACCCAGTCGCAGCCCGAGGTGTACGTAATCGGCTGCATCCGATAGACCTCATTGTACTGGATGGTGATATTATTGGAGGCATAGGCCCAGACTCCGCCGGGACCGCCACAGGAAGTCGAATTTCCACCCACATCGTGGACGATATTGTATTCAAGCACGCCGCCATTGACCCCATTCGCCACGATGCCGCCGCCGGTATTCCCCGCCAGTCCGCCAAGGTTATAGACCGTGTTGCCGGAATAGGTCACATTCGTGATGTTTTGCCCGCTGGGTATGCCGTAGATACCATTGGAATCCTTCGATCCCACACCGTTGGCTCCATGCAATTGATTGTTCGTGATATTGATCGTATCGATCGCACCATAATATCCACTGACGTAGACTTCCGCCGATTGAGAACCACTGGTGCCTGCGAAATTACTGATGTCGCAGTTGTTGACGGTCACACCTGATTTGCTCGAGCCGCTTTGATTGCGGATGTAGACGCCGATCCAGGTCGTGGGGGTCGTGCCGCCTCCACCCAGGATCGTCAAGCCATTGATCGTAAGGCCATTGATGCCGTTGACCGTGATCGCGGCGGAAAGCGATCCCGTGCTATTGGAGAGGATTGTCGCCGCGCCCGTTCCATAGGAACCCACCGTGATCGGTGTCGCCGTCGAGGAGACCGGGATGTTCGTCGCGTAGGAGAAGACCAGCGCTCCCGTAAACGTCTGGCCACCCTCAAATAGGATCGAATCCCCCGCGACGAAGTGGGCGGAGTTGACCTTCGCAATCGTCTGCCACGGAGTCGAGGTGTTGGTGCCGTTGTTGGTGTCGCTTCCGGTTGGGGAGACGTAGTACGTCGCCGCCGAAGCCGGAGTCATCGCGCTACCGAGGCAAACAAGGACCGTCAACGCGGTATAAACACAGATAGGTCGCAGGGACCTCAACAGCGCTTGGGCACAAGACAGGATGTTATAAGGAGCATTCATTTTTTTGGACTTTCTATCGTCAGGTGGGTTGAGCAGAACGTCATTTGCGCCTTGGTCGGAGAAGAAATCCGAAGTCGTCGCATAGAAAGCTATTATCACAATAGCATCGACCCCGTTAGTTCATGCCTGATCGACAATCAGTCCAATACTGTTTGACAGATGTTTCATATCTATTTGTATCTCCACAGGATCAAATTGAAATATGCCACGCACTCGGTACTCTAAAATCGATCCCGCATCGCCATCTTGGCGTGGTTTACTTAATAAGATTCAATTAAAATCCGGAAGTCTCCGTGCTCCAAAAAAACATTATTCGAGACGCCGCTGGAGCCTGCCTATTGCTGACCGGCTGCCTGATCGCTGGCCTTCTTCTCAATGAAATGCGGCCCGGGGCTTTACCTTGGATCTACTCTCCCCTTGGTGCCCGTCTCCATCAGGTCACCGAGGAATTGAGTCCATCGACGATCAATTCGCTCGCACTCGACGAGGGCATTGATCGGGATGAAATGCAAAAAATCTCCATCGATCACGGGGCTTTGGTGATCGATGCGCGCCCTGAAAAACAATATCGCTCGGGGCATATTCCCTCGGCGGTGAGTTTGCCTCGCGATGATTTCGACCAGCGCTATCAAGTCCTGCAACCGGTCCTTCAATCCCATCTCGACCAACGCATCATCGTCTATTGCTCCAATTTTCATTGTCCCGATAGCCAGATCGTTGCGGCGGAGCTTCTGAAACGGGGTTGCCAGCATGTCCGGCTCTTCCGGGGAGGATGGGACGATTGGCAGACGGCCGGCCTGCCGGAGGAAAAGGAATAACCCGCTATGTCGGCGATTCGATTTCAGCAAATGGTATTTTGGTTGGGCCGCCTTGTCCTGGGGACCGTATTCATTTACGCCGCCCTGCTGAAAATCGCCTCTCCGCGGGAATTTGCGGACAGCATCGCGGCGTATCAAATCCTCCCTTTCTCGGCCATTAATCTGCTGGCTTTGGGGCTGCCACTTTTTGAATTGGCCTGTGGCCTCCTGGTCGTGACGGGATTTTATTTCAGGGTGGGTCTGCTTGGTATTCTCGCCCTGTTGGCCGTTTTCATCATCGCCTTTGTCCTCGCCTTGCTTCGGGGGCTTTCCGTCGATTGCGGCTGTTTTGGTGCCCATTCGTGGTTCGATGCCAGTCCTGCCGTCGTCTTGGTCCGCGATGGTCTTCTGTTCGGCATGGCCGCGCTTCTCTACCGCCACCATCTTCGTGGATGCCGGAAGGCGATCATTCCGTCTTCGCCCCAATCTTCATAGACGCGAGACGGGCTCCCGAGCGGCGAGGTCTCCTCCATCTTGGCCTCTCAAAATCCTGGTCTCTTTCTTGGGAAGCTCCCTGCGGACGGTTTACTGTTAACTGAAACCCGGCTGGTTGAATGCTGGTCTCCATGTGATTTTCAAAAAAATCACCAATAACACCATCGCAATATTGGAGAACCCCTAGGTAAAGCCAGGCGATTTAAAGCCGAAATAAATTAACCAATTAATCCCTAAACAACCGAATCAGGAGATCCATGAAAAACATTCCCACCCGTCGACTCAGAGGTCGTTCCCTGCTGCGGCGCAGCTCAACGCTCATCCCTGCCGCTGTCTCGTTCGCCTTTCTTCTCTTTGCCAGCCCACCTGCTCAAGCCTCCCCTCCGCCCGGCACCTGGACGCTCACTTGGAACGAAGATTTCAATGGCACGAGCCTCGATTCCACCAAATGGAACACCGGGATGCGTTGGTCCGATATTCTCAATAACGAATTAGAGGCATACACGCCGCAAAACGTCAGCGTGGCCAACGGCCTTTGCACCCTCAAGGCCGAAAAACGTCCCTGCCAGGACACCACCTACAACGGCTATACGTGGGGAACGTTTTCCTATGCCTCCGGCGCCATTGAAACCTACAATAAATGGACCCAGCCCTACGGCTATTTTGAGGCGCGGGTCCGGATGGCGACGGGACCGGGCACCTGGCCGGCCTTCTGGATGATGCCCGACCGGGGAGCGTCCGTCACTCCCCTCGACAGTCGCGTCGGTATCGGAACCCGCGGTGGCACACAGGCCATGGGCAATGAAATCGATATCTTCGAGTACATGGCCACTTGGAAAAATCAGACCACGGGCCTTTCCCAGGCGCACTCCGGTTATTTCTGGGGTTATGGAACCGGTCCGGACGCCGGCGCGTCGGGAGCTTACACCATGGTCAATCAGCTGGTCAGCCCTGATACCCAGTTTCACACCTATGGCGTGGCCTGGAGCCCCGGGAAACTCGTCTATTACATCGATGGCACGGCCGTGGCGACCAAGTATGGACGCACGACAGTGGCCACCTGTCCCGAGTACTTGATCTTCAATCTTGCCTTGAGCACGAATGACTGGACGAGTACGCCGGTGTCCATGTCCGCGATCGACGCAGGCCTGCCTTGCACGATGGACATCGATAACCTCCAGGTCTATTCCGGTACACCCACGCCGGATCCCATCGTGAACGGCATCTACGAAACGGAAGCGATTGTGACAGCGACCTCGAACGTGTCTCAATCGGTGGCCTACGATACAGCCGCGAGCAACGGAGCTTACGAAGGAATTACGGCGGTCGCGGTTGGTGATTACATCGACTATTCGGTGCCGGTGGCGGCCGCAGGCACCTACGACGTGAAGGTGCAATTCAAGCGCGCGGCGCTTTCGACGAGTAACCGCGGCCAATGGCAGCTTGCCATCGACGGAGTCAATCAAGGCGCCGTACAGGATGAATACGGCAGTGGCATCTTTGTCTCGATGGACCTCGGCAATGTCACGCTGAACACGGCGGGCAACCATTCATTCAGGTTTACGGTGACGGGCAAGAACGCCTCGAGCGCGGGCTATAGCGTCAATTTTGATCGCATCCAACTGACCTCTGTCAGCACGTTGCCTTCAGGGTGGCTGAACCAGGATATCGGATCGGTGGGTGTGGCCGGCAGCTCGAGTTATGCGAGCGGCAGCTTCACGATCAACGGTTCCGGCGCGGATATCGGCGGGACGGCGGACGCCTGTCAGTTTGCCTACAAGGCGGTGACTGGCGATTGCAGCATTGTCGCCGATGTCCAAAGCATTGTCCGGACCGATTACAACGCCAAGGCGGGTGTCATGATGCGGCAGTCGCTCACGGATGCCGGCTCTCCCGATGCCGTCATGTATATCCCGAACCTGAACAAGGCGGTCTTCATGTCGCGCAGCACTTCCGGCGGCGCCACGACGGCGGTGGCAAATGGCACCACGATCATTCATCCGCCGAACTGGGTTAAGCTGACCCGCGTGGGGAATGTCTTCACCGGTTACTTCTCCACGGATGGCGTCACCTGGACGCAGGTGAGCTCGCAGACGATCACCATGCCAAGCACGATCTACATGGGCCTGCCCGTGACCTCGCGCGTCAACACGACTCTGACGACGGCCGTGATCAACAATGTGACCACCACGCCGTAGAATGGAGAGAAGGCGGGGTGGATTGGGGTTCGCCCCGCCTTCTTGTTCATGCCGTGAAAACGAAATAGTGATTGAGAAATTTTCTAAGATTTATGAAAACCAAATTTCTTTTGCCCGCGGGCGCAGGTCTGCTGGTTGTTGTCATCCTGGTCATCGGTTTCATTAGCGGGAATCAGCCGAATGTGGCGCCTCCTCAGGGCCCTTCGGTGACTTCATCCCCCTCGCAGCAGGAGAGCCGCGAATCGGCGCCTCCATTGGATCCCCGGACCGGGGATGCATTAAAGGCCGCCCTGGCTGAAACCGATTCCGCGCGTCGCCAGGAACTGCTGAAACAGTGGGCCGATACCGTTGATCCGGCGCAAATGGCCGATCTCCTTTCCCGGATGGACTCGATGGTGAATGGCGGACAGGCTTCGGAAGTCCGTCACGTCTTGCTGTCGAGTTGGATCCAGCGGGACAAGTTGGGCATGGCCACCTGGTTTGGAAATCGCAATGCGGTCGATGCGCTGCATGCGGAATCGCGCGATTTGCTGATCAAGGCCCTCGTTGGCGGAAAACCGGGCGAGAGCCTTTCCTGGATGGAGAAATCGCTTTCCGAATCGGAGCGGCAGGAAATCTACGGCCCCTTCTTCCGGCAATGGACCATGAGCGATCCGGTCGCTGCGACGACCAGGCTGCGGCAGTTAAGCGAAGCGTCCCCGGGCAAGGCAGCGGTGTGGGACAATTTGATCGCGCAAGTCGCGGGGCAATGGGCGACGACCGACTTGAGCGGCGCCCTCGCCTGGACCAAAGCTTTGCCGGATGGCGCCGCGAAATCGCAGGCCCTAGTGCAGGTGAGTTACCAGTGGGCCAAGCGCGATCCGCAAGCGGCGGCATTGTATGCGGTTCAGCAAAAGGACCCGGCATTGTTTGACGCCGTGGCCGGCACGTGGGCAGGAAACGATCCGAGAAGCGCTGCGGCTTGGGCTTATGGACTCCCAGCCGGAGAAGGGCGAAACACCTCGATCATGACAGCCACGACGGTTTGGGCGCAGACCGATCCCAAAGCGGCGGCGGCTTACGTCGCGGGTCTCCCCACGGAGGACGCCAAAAACCAGGGCAAGCTGGTGATCGTTTCGGCCTGGGCCTATCAGGATCCCGCTGCCGCGGCCAAATGGGTTGGTCAATTTCCGGAAGGTACTATCCGCGGCCTCGCCTTGGAACAGGTGGCCAGCACCTGGGCGCAGGACAACTCCGATCAGGCCAGCCAATGGCTGCAACAATTGCCGAAGGGTCTCTCAAGGGACGTTGCCGTCAGCGCTTTTTGCAAAGTGATTGATGCCACGGATCCTGATATCTCCTTCAAATGGGCCGGCACAATTTCGGATACCACCATGCGCAATCAAAAGTTGGAGAGCGCCGCAGTCGCCTGGTTGGAAACGAACCCTGCCGCCGCGCGCCAATCCATTGTCCAGTCCAGCTTGCCGGAAAACATCAAGCAACAACTGATGGCTTCTGTCCCGCAAAAAGGCAATTAAACGGAAATCCAGCGTCCTTGAACGACACCTGCCGACGGGCGGAAAAGGTAGGCCCCCGGCAGGAGACTCGGGCGCCCATGGCCTCCCCGGCTATGGGCGTGTCTGCCGATCGTTGTCCACTTTGCTCCAGCCGGAATCTTTACAAAGAGCGTCGGCTTCGTTCTAATTGTGATCTCCATGACGCTCCGTGATCTGGCTCGCATGGCGGGCTGTTCTGCCGTCACCGTTTCATTGGCCTTGCGAAATCATCCCCGCATTTCCGGCAAGACCCGCCGGAAAGTCCAACATCTGGCCCAAAAGTATGGGTACACCTGCGACCCGGTGGTTTCCACCCTGATGAACCGTCTGCGCGATTCCAAGCGCAACCGCTCCGCGGAAAAACTCGGTGTCCTCACCTGGTGGAATACGCCCGATGGAGAGAAAAACCACTCTCTGGGCCAGCAATCTCACAATGGCATTACCCAACGGGCCAGGAGTCTCGGGTACGAAGTCGAATTCTTTTGGGCGAGGGAACCGGGCATGACCGCCAAACGTCTCACCCAGATCTTATATACCCGCTCCATCCACGGCCTTATCCTCACCACCATGGCCCGCGCGCGCGGCCACGTCTCCCTCAATTGGTCCCATTTTGCGGCGGTCACCTTGGGTTACAGTATTCTCAAGCCGGCCATGCACCGCGCCACCTATTCGCATTACCAGGGAATGATCGTCGCCTTGCGCAGCTTGAGGACCCGGGGCTATCGGCGCATCGGCTTCACCAATCTGATTTTACAGGAAGACATGGCCAATGACGCCTGGCTTTCGGCCTATCTCGGGTATCACTACCGCATTGAAGGCAAAATCAGTGTCCCTCCCTTGCTCTTACCCTCCTGGAACAAAGAGAAAGTCGCCGCTTGGCTGAAAAAATTTAAACCCGATGTCATCGTCAGCAATAACACCCAACCGTTCCTTTTCATGGAAGAGCTCGGTTACCGGGTTCCCGAGGACATCGGCTTTGCCAGTCTTGATTGCATGCCCGAGAAGCTTTCCTACGCCGGCGTCACCCAACCCCGGGACCGCATTGCCGCCAAGGCGGTCGATTTGGTCGTGGAGCAATTGGAAAACAACGAATTCGGGTTGCCCCCCGTACCCAAGATCGTGATGGTCGAGGGCTTTTGGCAGGATGGCCCCACCGTCCAGCGCAAACGGAAATAGGAGTCCCTGTCCGGGTTCAGACAAATTTTTTACAAATTCCTTTCCGCGCCCTGACAACCGCCCCCTTCCGCCGTGGGAAAGTGCGGACGTGAAAACAAACATCCGGTTTCTCTTTCTGGCGTCGCTGTTGCTGGTCCTGGTGGGAGGGTTGCGGCAGGCAAACGGTTTCATCATTATTAGTGAGTCCGTTCCCGTTCCTGCGGGACATTTCTCCTTCGCCCCGCTCGAAGTGAGCTATCATCACGTGGACGTCAAGATCGACGGCCAGATTTGCACCACGACGGTGGAGGAAGAATTCTTCAACCCCAATAACCAGGTTCTCGAAGGCACCTACCTCTTCCCCGTCCCCAAGAATGCCCAGATCGACAAGTTCACGATGCAGATCGGCGGCAAGGATGTCCCCGCCGAACTTCTCTCCGCCGACAAGGCCCGTGGCATCTATGAAGATATCGTCCGCCGTCGGCTCGATCCCGCCTTGATGGAATACGCAGATCGCGGCGTCTTCAAGGTCCGCATCTTTCCGTTCGAGGCGCGCGGTCGCAAGCAGGTGAAGATCACTTACACCGAAGTGCTGAAGGCCGACTCAGGCTTGGTCACTTACACCTACCCGCTCAACACGGAGAAGTTTTCCTCCGCCTTGATTCACGATGTCAGCCTCAAGGTCGAACTGGCCTCCGACCAGCCGCTTCATTCCATTTACTCGCCGACCCACGACGTGGAAATCAAACATACCGATGCCACTCACGCGACGATCGGCTATGAGGCCAAAAACGTCCGCCCCGACACCGATTTCCAGCTCTTCTTCGCGCCCGAAAAAAGCGACGTCTCCCTGAAACTCCTCACCTACCAGACGGGCGATAACGATGGCTATTTCCTCCTCCTCGCCTCGCCCAGTCTCGACATGAAGAGCAAGCCGGTTCCGAAGGACGTGACCTTCGTGCTCGATACCTCCGGCTCCATGGCCGACGACAACAAACTCAAGCAGGCCAAGAAGGCACTCCAGTTCTGCCTGGCCAACCTCAACAGCGATGACCGCTTCGAGATCGTCCGTTTCTCGACCGAATCCGAATCGCTCTTTGGCAAACTGACCCCCGCCGACCCCAAGGCGGTCACCCAGGCGCAGGCCTTTGTCGCGAAACTCAAGCCGCAGGGCGGAACCGCCATTTTTGACGCCTTGGACAAGGCAATGGCAACACGTCCGGCCAAAAGCGAACGCCCTTATGTTGTGATCTTTCTCACCGACGGCCAACCGACCGTGGGCGAAACGCACGATGACGCCATCGTGGATGTGACCGATAAGGCGGCCAACGCCGGCACCCGGATTTTCTGCTTCGGCCTGGGTAACGACGTCAACGCGCATCTCTTGGACCGCATCGCCGAACACACCCGCGCGGCCAGCGATTATGTCCTGCCCTCCGAGGACATCGAAGTGAAGGTTTCCAGCTTTTTCGGCAAAATCCGCGAGCCGGTCCTGGCCAATGTGAAGCTGACGTTCCCTGACAACATCCACGTGACCAAAATGTATCCGCAGGCCATGCCCGATCTCTTCAAGGGCGACCAGTTGGTCCTGACCGGCCGCTATAGCGGAAACGGATCGGGCACGTGCGTGATCGAAGGCAACGCCGATGGCGAACAGCAAAAATTCTCCGCTCCTGTCAATTTTTCCAGGGACTCGACCTCCCAGATGTTCGTGCCGCGTCTCTGGGCCTCGCGGCGGGTCGCCTATCTCCTCGATGAAATTCGTCTCCACGGTGAAAACACCGAGCTCAAAAACGAAGTCACCGATCTTGCCCGCGAATTCAATCTCGTCACGCCCTACACCGCCTATCTCATCATGGAGGATGAAACCAAACGAAACGTGGCGAAGATCAATCAGACCATGCATGCATTCGCCGCCGACGCTCCCGCCCAGGTCGTGGCAGGGAATATCTACCGCGACATGCAGTCAGTAAAAACGGGCGACAATGCCGTGGCCACCGCCCGGGGGCAGAATTCCATGAAATACGCGATTGTCGCCACGGACGCCCTGAACAAAAGCAACACCGAATTTGCCCGCGGGATGGGCGTCTCCGGTGTCTCCGTAACGGCGGGAGCCCTCACGATGAGCGGCACAGTCACTGGAACTGGAATGCTCCTCGCCTCTTCTCCCGATGCCACGGCGCGCCTCGTCCAATACACGCAGACCGGAAAATACGTGAACGGGCGTGCCTTCTACCGGAACGGCAACCAGTGGGTCGACAGCAACGTCTCCAAACAAAATGGCGGCAAGGAAGTCAGATTGAAATTCGGCTCGACCGAGTATTTCGACTTCGCGACCCAGCACCCCGAGGCCCGCGCCTACCTCGCGCTCGGCCAAAACATGAAGCTGCTCGTCGGCAGCACGGTCTACGACATCTTCGACGATTCCGCTCCCAACACCAACGCGGACAAATCCTGAAGTACCTGGCAACCTCCTGGTCCGAAACCGGATCAGGAGGCGGGCCCGGTCCATCGATAGCCCACCGAGTGGACCGTCGCAATCTGCATCGGATCCGCCCCCACATCCGACAGCTTCTTGCGAAGTTGAACAATCGCCTGGTCGAGCGTCCGGGTCGTCCCGTAGTACTCATAGCCCCAGACTTCATTGAGCAACCGGTCCCGCGACAGGACCTCGCGCGGATGCGCCGCAAAAAGCTGGAGAAGCTTCAATTCCCGCGCGGTCAGTGGTGCTGACTTCTTCCCCCGCTTCAGTTCAAAGGTCCGGGCATCCAGCGAACAATCATTCAGCGTCGCCTGTTCCGGCGTCGGCGCGGTTGCCGTCTTGTCCCGGCGTAGCAGCGCATGCACCCGCGCCGTCAGTTCGCGCAGGCCAAAAGGCTTGGTCACATAATCATCCGCGCCGAGTTCGAGCCCGATCACCTTGTCCATTTCCTGCCCCTTGGCGGTCAGCATCAAAATGAGGCCGCGATAATTTTGCCCGCGAAGTTGCCGGCAAACATCATAACCGCTCAGGCCCGGCAGCATGACATCGAGCAGGATAAGGTTCGGCTGGTGCTGCGTCACCGCCGCCACGGCCTTGTCTCCCCGCTCGCAGACCTCGACTTGAAAACCTTCACTGGTAAGCAACTCGACCAGGCCGAACCGGATATGGGCGTCATCTTCGACGACCAGGATTTTTCTTTTCGTTGTCATGATTTCAGGTGGTGAGTGGCACGGTCAGGGTAAAGCAACTTCCGCCGCCCGCACGGGGCGTATAAGTGATATCGCCGCCATGCACGCGCGCCATGCGCCGGGCCAGTGTCAGCCCCAGGCCGGAACCCGGGGTGCCGTTGGCCAGCGAATCGTGCAGCCGGTGGAAAGGCAGAAAGATCGATTCAACGTCCTTGGGTGGAATGCCGGGCCCATGATCGAGCACATCCACGCAGCCCAGCGCGCGCCCTGGAGTTTCCTGTCGGCGGATTCGCACGAGGATTTCTCCGCCGCCATATTTCTCCGCATTGGAAACCAAATTCAGGACAATCTGCGCCAGCGCATCGCGGTCACCAACGATCGGAAGGCTCTCCGCTTCGATTTCGCAGGTAAGATTTTGCCCGCTGGCCTCCAGATGCGGCAGGCACGTTTCCACAACATCGCGGGTCGTCTCGACCAAATCGCAAGGCCGGCGCTCACTCTTCGTCACGCCCCGTTCCTGCCGCGCGAAGTCGAGTACGTTGTTGATTAGGCGCGTGAGCCGCGCCGATTCGGCGGAGATGATCTTCAGGTAGGTCAACTGCCGCTCCGGCTCGGTGACTCTGCCTTCCGCAAGCAGGTCGGCGAACATGCGAATGGACGTCAGCGGCGTCTTGAGTTCGTGCGAGACGTTGCTGACGAAATCGGTCTTTTGCTGCGCGATGCGGACCTGGCGGCGAATGTCCGCGGCAATGAGCGAGCCGCCCGCCGCGATGGCCGCCACGAGAAGCAGGACGATCAGGCCGATCGTCAGCCGTAACGTCTGCGCCGACTTGGAAAGTTGCTCGGGATCGGTCAGGTAAAGCGCCGCTTCCCAATGCGGCAGCGTCTCGCCGATTTCCGTGGCCACGAAGGGATGCTTCCAGTCCGCCTTGAACCCCTCGACCGACACCGCAACGGGATGCCCGGTATCGTCCAGCAGGGCGAGGCAATAGCTCGGGGTGGAATTCCGGGAGAGAAGGTCAGCGGCGCGTTCCCTGAATTCCGGGGACTGCAGCACAGCGCGCAGTTTCTCCCGGAGTCGCGCCTGGTCCAGTTGAGCGCCATAGACAAGGTCGCCCGAAAGTGAAGGCCGGAACCAGACGAGCAATTGCAGCTTGTTATCGAGAAACCGCGCGATGGCCCCGCTGGTATCGTTCCCAATCAAACGGCGAAAATCCGATTCCTCGGGAACCGTGTTGGAAAGAATGCCTGTGGCGGCATTGACCGTGTTCACCGGACTGACTTGCCGTGCAATCTGGCTTGAATTCTGGGCGAGTCGGGTTTCATTTCGGTAGTAGCCAGTGGAAGAAGAATTCAACGACCCGGAAAGGGGTGTCATCGCCTGTGCAGGCATCGAAGTGGATGCCGGTGTTGATATCGTGCCCGAGAGGGTAATTGCGTCGGTATCACGCAGCGTGCCGTTATAAGTTGGTGTGGAAATGACGCTGCCCGATCCAACGACGGAGGCGCCTCCCATTACCGTGACCTTGCTCTTCTCGGCGAGGGCATCGGCTGCTTGCGGAATTTGGAGGGCTCCTGCCGTCAATTCGGTCGATCCACTCAGGGTCGCGTGAATGCTGGAGGCAGCTGTCGCGGTCACGGCTTCCTTCATTTGCGCCGACCCATCAACGGACAATTTGCTGATGGTTTCCGCGGGAGTCGTCGGTGCGGGAGGCACAATCGCATATCCGGGAACAGGCGACAAAGTCGGGTCTGCTGCCACGATTCCTCCTGAATTCCTTCCCATGACAACCGTCTTTTGAGAGATGGACGCACTCCTGGCCACTAGGTCTTGTGAGTTTAATGAACTATAGGCCTCCACATTCTCCCGGTTGCTGAGGAACCGCTCGTTTTCATCACGGAACGTCCGCGCCGCCGGGCCGTCGTTGCGGTCGGGCGAGAAAATGGTGCCATGTAAATCGACCGCGAACCCGATTTCGGCCGGAGGCCATTGTTGCCGCAACTTGGAATCGAAGTTATGCGCAACCATTTGGGCATTGCCATTTTTGTCCAGCAGTCCTTGCGTCACCTCCACAAATTCGGCTCGCAAGGCATCGACTTGCCCGCGGATATTTTTGGCCAGGTTATCGGTTACATCCTGGCTGATGATCGCCTGCTGATTTTTCACCAGCACCTGCTGGTCACGGGCCGAGCGCACCGCCAGCCATGCCAGGACCAGGCTGGGCAGCAGGATGGCGGCCAGAAAAATGCAGGCGGAGCGGAGCATTCGAAAACAAGCTTTAGGAGCAGATCGTGTTTATCACAACCTTCCCTTTAAGGTACTGCGGTCGAAGGAATATTTGTCAGAAAATTGTAAATAGTGCCGGTCATGAGTACCTTGGGCGGCACTTGCAGCAGCGTTGCCTCTTCATGAGAACTTATCGAATCATCCTCTTGTTGGTCGCGGGCGTTTTGGGACTCTACGGATATTACCATTCCGATTCCGCGACTGGTACGGCGCAGTCTCAACCTCGATGGACCGAGGCGAACGGCGAGGTCGGTCGTGACAACGTTGACTCGGTCCCCAAAAAGGCGCTGCAAGTTCTCGAAATCGTCCGCCGTACAGGACTTCCTCCCGAAGGTTATGTCGGTGGCAGGGTGTTCCAGAATCGCGAGCACCGGTTGCCTGCTGATGGCGAATACCGCGAGTTCGATGTCGACCCCCACAGGGGGGGACGCAACGCCGAGCGGATCATCGTCGAATGGCAGACCAAGAAAGCCTGGTATACCAGCGATCACTACCAGACGTTTATCCCGCTGCCATGACGCCCTTCGCATTTCATGAAAATCACACGCCGGATGGCCCCGGGCATCGCGTCATTGTCCCCAAAGGCCTCGCCAATAAAAACGGACTCTTCGCCTTCTTGGGCCAGGCCTTCCCGCTGCCGGATTACTTCGGTGGAAATTGGGATGCGCTCGAGGAATGTCTCGTTGATCTTGGCTGGTCGACTCACCCCAGGATCACCTTGGTCCATCAGGATCTTCCTCTGCATAACAGGCCCTCCGAGCAAAAAATCTATCTGGAGATTCTCGCCCTTGCCGTGCAGGAATCCGGACGGCTCCATGTCGTCTTTCCCGGTCGAACACGTCAGGAAATCGAAGCATTGCTTTCCAAGACGGAGTAAAAACGGCCCCGTCTGCGTCAACGCAAGGATCGCAGATAACTCACCAGCTCCGCAATCTGGTGATCATCATACTTTTTGGCAAAGGAAGGCATCTCTCCCTTGATTCCCTTTTTGATCGTCGCTGCCATCCGTGCATTGCTGATGGCCAGGTTGTGCAAGTCCGGCCCTTCATCCCCGTGGGCATCATCGCCATGGCAATGAGAACAACTTTGCCCGAAAAAATTTCGTCCCTCGTCCGTTACTTGCGGCGACGGGGTGATTCCGGGGGATGCCTCAGTAAGCCCCACCGGACTTGATGCCGCCATCGCCTTGATCGGGCTCGCGCTCAGCCAGGCGCCGCCCAGCGAAGCGAGCGCAGCAAGGATCGCCCAACCGAGAGCTTTGATTTCGAGAGAAAAAGACATGATTGCGGCCTAGGAGTTCACAACCATCTCGCCACCCCAATAGCCCGCCGCACCCATCAAACCCGCGGTCAGCAAAAGCACCGCCATGTAAACGGTGAAGCTTCGCGGTGAGGGACTGCTCCCCGCGAGCGCGCGCCAGGTCCCCAGTCCGGCCAACAAGGCAAACGCCGGCCAAACGAAGAGATGATGAAAGAGCAGGACATCATGTCCCCACACTTCGCCCTTGGTCATGAACAGTCCTGAGAGCACCGCGGGAAAAGTCCCGAGTGCTCCCAGGATGATCGTGCAATACCCGGCGCCGTGAAGCTGCGCCTTGCGGGGCGACGACTTGGGCCACACAAAACCCAGGCCGTCGCACAAGGCCGCCGTCATCGTCAACGCCACCGGGAAATGCGTGCTCGCCCCGTGGAGTTTCGGCCAGAGAGTCGGATCGATCCACATCGCCTAGCTCAAGGTTGAATCGATCAGGGCGAGGTGATGATCGACTTCCGTGTAGTTGACACTGGTCATTCCCAGCACGCTGCGCAATTGCTCGGCGGGCACCACCATCGGTCCCGCTTTCGGTGCGCTCCCGGGCGCAGGCTGCGGAAAGGCCGTTGACCGTGCCGTGTGAAAAGTGATGTTCCCCTCGACCTTTTGCATCGTCTGGTGAATGTGCCCATTCAATACCGTCACCGAGCCAAAGCCTTTCAGCAGCTCAAGCGCCTTGGCCCCGTCGCTCGTGCCCCAGCCCCATTGCGGATAGATTTCCCACAACGGCACATGGGCAAAGACGACGATGGGAGTGCTGCTCGAAAGCGCCGCCAGGTCCTTCTTCAGCCAATCGAGCTGCTCCTGCCCCAAAATACCCAACGCTTGCTCCGCCTTCCCGAAGACGTTGACCAAGCCGATGAAGTGAACGCCTTTCTGGTCGAAGCTGTACCACCCATGTCCCTGCGTTCCCTTGCCGAACCGCTCGAGATAGAGCGCCCCGTTGTCACTGAGGATGTCGTGTTCGCCCGGAACATAAAAGACCTTCGACGCCTTCGCGGTCTTGAGCATCTGTTCCACCGTGTCGAATTCGTCGGCTTGCGAAAGATGGCTCAGGTCGCCCGTGTGCAGGATGAACTCCGGCGCCTTCGGGACCGCATTGATCCGCTTGATCGCCTCCTGAAAAGTCCCAATCACATCCGTATTGGCAGGCTTGTTGAACCCAATGTGCGTATCGCTGATCTGGACGAAATGAAAATCCGCCCCCGCCACCGCGCCCGGATTGGCGATGACATCGCCCAGGGCCCGCGAAGTCAGGATGCCGCCCGAGATCGAGCAGACCACCGCCGTGCCGGCCCAGCCCATGCATTTGAGAAAGCCCCGCCGGTCGATGCCGTCGCGGCTGTTGTCGTGGAGAATGATATCATTGTGCTTCATAAGGATGAATTCTGTTGGGGGAGTTGGTTGATTGTCCGAAGGACGCTCAGCGCCTTCCTTATGCCTTACCTGTCGGGTGTTCCTTTTATTCCCGGAATCAAAAAGATTTTCCGCCAGGATCGCGTTTTGTCCGCAAATCAGATGTTTTCCAGGCGCACCGTCGTCGTCCGGGCCGGCCTGATCACCACGGGCATTTTTACATATCGACCGCTTCCGGCTTGCGCCCAGACCGCATACGTCCCCGGCTTCAGTTCGATTGTTTGAGGAGCTTCATCCGTGTCGCCATCATGGTTCCCGACCCACTTGACCACATTGCCCGCGGAGTCGTAGATGCGGTAACCCGTATGGAGAAAATAGGGGCCGGGTTCCGTCCCCGCCGCCTGCTCGGTGGCGGAGTAAACCTGAAGATACCCGGCGGCATTCTCGGCCACTTGTCCCGGCTTGTTTCCGGATGCCATGGCCTGCCCTTGCAGGAAAGTGAACGTCAGCCAAAGGAAGAAGGCGATCGTCCTGGCCGGTTGACTTCTCCGAGGTGGCAAAACAGAAACGCTGCTGCCATTAAGGTCATGGGAATGGATATTCGTGGTTGTCATATGAGTGGTCTCCTGTGTTTGAATGGGAATTGTTGATTGAAATGAAAACCGGTCATGGCTTTCGTTAAGGATGTACGCGCCAGGGCCCCGGCTTATTCCCGCGGCAAAAATTTAAAAAGTTCCGGGAATAAAACCGATGGATCTGCGGTCTTCATAGGGTGGAGAAACTTCGTGATGCAGGAGAAAATCTGAATCAGCCCGACTTTGAACAGGTCTTCATGCCGCATCTCGATGCCGCCTATAACCTCGCCCGGTGGCTCCTGCGCAACGACCAGGATGCCGAGGACGCCGTGCAGGAGGCTTATCTGCGGGCCCACAAGGCCTTCTCCCGTTTTCGCGGCGGAGACGGCAAGGCATGGCTTATGACAATTTTACGCAACGTCTGTTACACCACGATCAGGAAGCTGCGCAGTCACGAGACTCCGGAATCTTTTGATGAAGAAATCCACCAAACCGTGGGCGAGGCGGAAATGAAGGAATCTTTTCGCCAGAAAGCCAACGCCGAGACACTCCATCGTGCGCTGGAAAAACTCCCGGACGAATTCCGGGAGATCATCGTCCTGCACGACCTGGAAGGGCTCGCCTACAAGGAAATCGCCCAGGTCGCCGATATCCCCCTCGGCACCGTCATGTCCCGGCTCGCCCGGGCCCGGGGACGTTTGCGCAACGAGATCATCGCAGCCAACGCCAGGGAGACTCGCTCATGAACCACGACGAAGCCGCAAAATTGCTCGGCCCTTACCAGGACGGCGAATTGGACCTGGCCACCTGCCTCAAGCTTGAGGAGCATCTCGCCGGCTGCCCGTCCTGCCGGCAAAAATTGGCAGGAGAAAAGGAACTGGTTGATTTCATCCAGGCGGAAGCCCCCCGGTTCAAGGCATCGCCCTTCTTGAAGACCCGTCTCCAGGCCCGTTTGCGCGAATCCACCCAGCCGAAATGGAAATGGTCCTGGCCCATCCCCGTGGCCTTTCCCGAATTTGCGATTCTGACGACCGTGCTGGTCGTTGGCCTTCTTTCTTCAGTCGCGTTGGGGCTTTTCTCTGCTTCAACCTCTTCCAGTCTCGCCCGCGACGCCGTCGCCGACCATGTCCGCTCCTTGCAGGTGAGTCACCTCGTGGATGTTGCCTCCACGGATCAGCACACCGTGAAACCCTGGTTCGCGGGCAAGCTCGACTATTCGCCCCAAGTTGTCGATCTCGGCCCGTCCGGCTTTCCTCTCATCGGTGGACGTCTTGATGTCCTCGATCGTCGCAACGTCGCCGCCATCATCTATCAACGCCGCAAACACTTCATCAATCTCTTCATCTGGCCTTCCGGCTCGGATCCGCTCCACGACCGTCTCTCCAACCAGGACGGTTATCACGTCATCGGCTGGAGCAAGTCGGGCATGAATTATCTCGCCGTGTCGGAATTGGGAGAAAAGGAGCTCCGTGATTTCGTGCAAATGATCCAGGAACAAACGGTCGACTCCCGCCCTGGGGAATAATCAGGTCGCGATCTTCTTGCTCAGACGCCCCACTTCCTTGCGAAAACAAAACACGCAAAGCAGACCGCCGAACACGATCCACAACGGGAGGAAGAAAAGCCCGCGCGCCACCGCCTCCTGCGCATCGCCGCCGTCGCGCACCGCCCGGAGTACCAGCGCAAAGACCAGGCTGATGAAACCGTAACCAAGATTGAACGCGACTCCCTTGAACGACAGGACCGTCGCGCGGTGACTCGAGTCGACCAGCGCATTGAGATAATACGAAACCATATATCCGAGCGCCATCATCGCCGCGGCCAGAGGAAAGGTGAAGAGCACGCCCCAGTAAGTCCAACGACAGGCCACTCCGATGAGCCCCAAAAGGATAACCACTCCAAGCATTCCATAATTCCGCGCCACCGAATGGGTCGTTACCATCCGCCGCGCGATCGGCGAAACCAGCAACCCGAGTCCGCCCATGGAGGCCCCAATCAACCCAAAGGTCGATTCCGGTACATGGATCAAACGATAGTAGGAGCTCCCAAAAGTAAGGAAGAGCCGCACGACGCTGTCCATCAACACACCCGCCGTGATCACGAAAAGCACCACCGGCGTTTTCAGGATCCACGATCCCGCCTTGTGCACGAGATGCCACGCGGTCGTCTCCGGTCCGCTGGAATCCTCGTTCTCCGGTGCGACCTTCTTGGTCCGCTGGGACGGTTCCCGCAAGCCCAGTGCGATCCCAAGCGTCAGCAACGCCGTGACCAGATTGAGATAGATCGGAAACCGCAGCGTCGTCCCCTGGCTAAAATGAACATTCATCCCCAGCCACGAAAACAAACGCCCCATCACACGGGGATCATAGAGCGCTCCTCCGACCAGCATCGCAATGACCATCCCCACCCCCTGCCAGCGCATCACCATGTCGAGCACATGCGGCCATTCCTTGGACCGCCCGCGCTCCGCCAACGAATCGAATACCAGCGCCTCGTCCGCCCCGCTCGCCATGCCTTCCGCCATCCCGCTCAGGATGCGATTGCCCAGGCAGCAGAGCAGAAGGACCAGCCCGCCGTTGAGCGGCGCCACACCCAGCAACGCCATCTCCAGCACCATGAAAACAGCCGCCACCACCACCAGCGGCTTGCGCCCGATCCGGTCGGCCAGCACCCCCGCCGGCAAGTCGGTGCAGACGATCGCCAGCGCCCACGCGAAATTCAGCAACGTGTACTCGCTCGCGCTCAGGCCCAGGTCCAAAAACAAGACCGCCAGGACGGGATAGTAGAAGCGCGCGTTAAAGAGAACGCGAAACAGCACGAACCGCCGCCAGTTCCGGTCGGCGTCGGTCATGCTTTTCGCGGCGCTCTCCGTCATGGGCCCTTCTGCAGGAGGAACACCTTTGCCGATTTCTTTTCCAGGGTCGATTCCACCTTCAAGAGCGCCGGAAAGTCCTGCGGACTCACGATCGCCGGTGATGTATCGAAATCATCCGTCATCGTGAACTTGCCCGTCGCCGCCGTCGACGTGAGCTTCGCCGTCCCTCCATTGGCTGGCGCGTCCAAGGTCTCGCTCTTCGGCGCGATGACCATCTTGGCGTATCCCGGCGGCAGATCGATTTCCGTGCGGATGCTCGTCTTCGCATCTCCCGAAAGCATCAGCGGCAACGTGCGCCGGTCGCCTCCCGGAAGCTGGTACAGCGTCGGCGTGAACGGCAGGTTGAAGTAGAGATAATTCCCATCGACCACCGCGTAGTTGTCGAGGTCCACCGTGAATTGCATTGTCCCCGGATAGCTGTCGAATTGCGTCGTCAAGTCCCCCACCGGCCGCGCGCCCTGCGCCACGCCCGAGACCAATTCCTGATAATAGTGCTTCCGCTCCTCGGGTCGCAGCTCCGAAAAATACTTGTTCCGGGAGTTGTATTCCCCGCCAAAGAAATGCTCCGTGATCTGCATCCGCAACTTCCCGCTGTCCGCCAGCGAAAGCGAATAGACCTTCTCCGTCTTGTCCTCCCGGTCCTTCGCCGCTGTGATCACCTCGGACGCCTGGGTCGTCAGATTGATCGAAAGCCGGTCATCATGCGACGTCGAACCCAGCGCCGCATACTGGTCCGTGTCATTGAGATAGTAAGTCGTTCCCTCGGTCGCGACTTTGACCAGCGGCGTGCCAAAACTGTCCGGCAACGGAAACGCCGCCGCGATTTTCTGCACCTCGGCAATCGGCGGCAAATCGGACGCCAGGACAAACTCCGGCTGGAATCCCGCCGCGGTAAGCATCGCGTGCAAAAGGATGGCGCGGTCCGCCACATGACCGTAGCCGTCGGAAAGCGTCGTGTCCGCCGCCGATAATTCGCTCAAGGGCAGTTCCGTGAAGGCAGGCCCCGCCTGCCGGATCGTCTTCGCCACAAAATCACGGATCGCCTTGATTTGCTCTTCCTTGCTCTTGCCGCCCGTGAGTTGCTTCGTCAGCTCCTTGACCTTCGCGCACGATTGCGACCGGTTCACAAATGTGTCATTCACGTCCTTGAGGTACGCCTTGAAATCGCCAATGAAATAGGCCACGCCCGGCACAAAGGTCCAGTCCGGCGGCAACTGCACTTCCCCCGGCTGCGCCTTCATGTTTTCCGCCGTGCAACTGTAGTTCGAAACCCCCAGGTCACTGCGATTCGCTTGCACCGGAGTCCAGTCCTTGCCGGTGATCAATTTCTTCAGGGCGGTATCGGGAGAGTTCACTTGGAACGTCTTCTTCTTCATCTCATCCGCGAGTTGAAACGCTTCAAAGCCCGCGATGTACGGCTTGTTCTTCGATTTGATTTCAAACTCCACTTCAATCGTCGAGCCGAGGTCCACACCCGGCAGATTGGCCACGAGGATCTTTCCGCCCGTGTACCGCTTCGCCGAGGCGCTCCACTCCGCGTCCATCACATTGATCTCGGTTTTGGAGATCTCCTGCTTCTGCCCGCTCTTCGAGGTCACCACGCCGCGCAGGAACGTCGCCTCCTCGCAGGCCGGGTTGTAGTTGATCTTGATCTCCGCCTCCCGGATTTTTCCCGCATAGGTGAGAATCTTCTTCGCGTATTTGACGTGATAGACCGCCGTATGCGCATCCGTCGCATCGAGCTTTTTCACGACATCGAGAATCAGCGCATTCGATTCCACCGGTGGCGGGGTCGACAACGAAAGCTTCACATCCGCTCCCGTTGCCACCTTGTCCGACATCGCCAGCACGGGCGACTTTCTCGCGTCGTAGTCGAGGTCCTTCAACGTCTGCTTCAGTTCCGCATATTGCGCGGGCGCAAATTGCACCACCTTCAATTTCAAGGTGCGCGCGCATTCCAGCGTGTCGTTCTTCAGCTCGAAAGTCTGGTGGTAGCTCACGCCCTGGTCATCCACCGGGGTGCAGACCGGCATCTCCTCCGCGCCCGCAAATCCCTTGCCGAGCTTGAGCGAGACCTGCTCATCCAGGCCGCACGCCACCTGCGTTTGCAGCGGGTACTTCCGCTGGTCGAGCGTCGCGCCCCGAAGGATGAAATTCACCAGGCCCATATCATTGCCGATCCACGGCACGCTCACCACCGCCTTGCCGTTGCCCGTCGCGAGCATTCCGCTCACCGTAAACGCCATTTCGACATGGAGCTCCTTCGAGACATCGAGCATGTCCTCGGGGATGATTTTCAGCGACGTCAACTGCGCCCCCGGCATCGCCCGCTTCAACCGCACCTCAAAGAACCGGCGCAAATCGTCCGCCTTCATGTGGGAAAACGCGTTCCGGTAAACGTCGTCGTTGGATCCGTCGAACCAAAGCTCCGATTTCGCCTCCAGCTCACCCGTCGCGGTCAGCGTGCCGGTCGTCTTGATCCGCATCATGTTCTCCTCCGGCGGTTGAATCGCACTGATCTTCAGGCCTTCGCCCTCCGGCTTCGCCACGAGAAAGCTCTGGTCGCGGTCATGCAGCGGCAACAAATCCCGCGCATGCTCGTCGGTCGGGTCCATGAGGAGATATTCTCCCTTCTTCAGCTCCACTCCCACAATGGCGTGATTGAATCCGACATACGCGACATCCGGATCGACCTTCGAACCCACATTGAGCAGCACCGGATACGCATCCAGCCCTGCCAGTCGCAACATCTCCACCAGCAGTCCCGCCTTATCGCGGCAAACGCCGTAATTTTTGCCAAAGGTCAGGCAGACATCGTGCGGCTCGAAACCGGGCCGGTCCTTCTCCGGCGTCAGGCCCATGTAACGGATTTTCTGCGAGACGTAATAGAAGAGCGCCTTGATCTTCTCCATGTCCGTCTTCTTGCCGGCAATCAACTCGGCCACCTTCTTTTTCAATTCGGGCGAAGTCGCCTCCAGGTGCGGCTTGCTCAGCGTCCAGTACCACTTCGAGATGTCGCGCCAGTCCGGCGTCGTGCTGATCAAAAGCCGTTGCAGCACGTTTTCATAGGGCGGCATCGACGGCTCGTCGAACATCCGCGGCACATTGCTCACCTCCCACCGGTGCACCAGCGTCTTGTCGTCGCCCGGATGCGATGTGTACTTCACCGTGCCCGGAACTTCATCCCGCAGGACGATCTTCTTCAGCGGCTTGTCGAGAGGCGAATAGACCTCGTACACCAGATGCCGGATATAGCCCTCATCCTCGAACACATTTTCATCCGCGAACTCGCCTGGGATGACCGGCCGGAGCGTTGTCGTGTGTGTCACCCAATGCAGCACATCGCCGATCTCGAGCCCGGGAATATTTACCTGCAGCACCTTGCTGTTCGGGTCGTAAATGTTCGCCGACATCTGGCTCGTGTCGATCGTCTCCTTGGAATTCGCCGCGACGTCGACTGGCACCACCTGCCCCGCCGGCTTGATGATCTCCAGCTGGGCGACAGATGCCGTCGAATACGGCAGCATGAAGCCCAGCGACAGCGTCCGGCGGTCCCGTTTGCCCTTTTCGGTCAGGACTTTGACATACGCTTCGTCCTGGTTTTCGGCCGTCCCGTCCGCGCGATACGCCACCGTGATCTTTTCGTCCACCGTCGCCTCGTCGCAATCGGGATATTTTGCCAGCGTAATTTCCGCTGCGGCCTCCAGAGCCTTCTTCTCGTCCAGCAACGCCCAGATCGGCCCTGCATAACGATCGGCCTCCGCCGCCGGGGAGGAGCCAGGTGCCCCTGTCAAAGCCAGGAACGTCAGACAAAAGAGAATCAACGGACGGACGGGAGGAGTCTTCATCAAGCTACAGAATGGCCGAGCTTTTCCGCCCGTAAAGTCCTCAGGCAAAATCTTCTTAAATCCTGAAGCAATTGTAATCCGCCGGACAAGGGAGCGCCTATGGTCCCGCTGGGTCCAACTGCGCAGCGCGCAGGAGGCGCTTTCACTGCCCGTCGCCGGAAATTACGCCTTTTTGGGAAGGATGACCTTGTGCGGAAGTCCGTGCGCGATTCTCTGCCAATGAGGGCAGATGCTCTGTTCCTCAAACGTTTCCGGTGGCTGGGATGAAGGAACTTTTTCCATCCCGCTCTCGGGTGGTTGGAAGTACCAGTCATTGACCGCCATGATCGCCAGCAGCAGGGAAACGAGTTCTTCTCTTTCGAAGTGGCCTCTCATCGCTTCGAGGAGTTGGCTGAGCACAGATCGGGAAAAACTCATCGATATGGCTTCAGCCAGGATCAAGACGGCTTTCTCCTTTTCGCTAAAGCAGGCTGACTCGCGCCACACCCTCAATTGATCAAGTCGCTCTTGGCTTTCACCGCGCGCGATCAGGTCGTGCCGGTGCCTCTCCATCCCGGTCGGAGATTCGTGGATTTGCGCGATACGCATTCTCGCCCAGTCCAATAAGTGCGAGTCCGCGCGGACATCATTCTGTCGCGCGGGCTTCGGCTCTTCCGCGCTTTCCGCTGGGGTTCGCATTTGCGGGTGTAGTCTGCCCCGGGTTGCGATTTGCACGGTGGGGTTCTCTGCGGGACGGATGGGACATGTGACCTTGTTCTGGAGAGTGGTCATAAGATTGGAGGTTAAAGAGGGCTTGGTGCGTAGACCTAGCTGATACCAAGCCAACTTTTTCAATGTCCGCCTGCCGGGCTGTCAGGCCGCCCCGTCAACGATCATGTCTTGCCTCCGTACCCTCGACAAAACGCTTCTCGCCGGGGCAAATGAAAGATCGAATGAGTGAAAAACCACGTCTCAAGGTGAACAGGGAGCAATCAAAAAAACAGACACCGCCCCGTAAGATTACATTGCACGAAGTGACAGATGACGGACATTCGGAGGCCTAAAGCTTGGAGGCCTGAATGAGCATTCCGGGAAAAAGATGTCCTATCATGCCCAAAACGCCTTCGGCACGCGGGAACAACTCTCGACACTCGACTGGTTGGGCGAGTGCCCCCGCTCTCTCTCGGCCCCTAGTGCAGCAGCCCCAGGAACGCCTTCCGCTCCGCCCACAATAGAAACGCCGCCAGGCAGCCGAGAAACACCGGCACCCCGATATCCGCACCCTTTTCGACAAGAATGTGGAAAGTCAAAATATTGATGATGATCGGACCAAGGATCAGCAGGCCGAAATTCCGCGTCTTCGGAATCGCCACCAAAATCCCGCCGATCAATTCACAACTCTTGACCATGATCAACCAGCCCGAGGGGGCAAACACCGACATAAAGATCGCCACCATCGAGTCGGGGGGCATCGGGGGCGGCGTCACCAGGTGCAGCAGCACCATGAGCGAGAAGGCGATGAAGGCCAGACCAAGCAGGCCACCGGCAATGTTCGTTGCGATTTTCATGATTTTCCTTTGGTTATCATTTCCTTGAAGCGGCGTTTCATTTCCGCATGTTCCACTTTTTCAAATTCGTGATTGAGCAGCCACTCATGTCCGAACGGGTCCCGCACCGAGCCGCTCCGATGGCCGTAAAAACAATCCTCCGGCGGCATGACGACCGTCGCGCCCGCCTTCACCGCGTTCGCCATGACGCCATCGACATCCTCCACCATCAGGCAAATCCTCACCGGCGTCCCCTTCAGCGTCGTTGGCGACATACTCATCCCCGGATGCTCTTCCCCCAGCATGATCTTGCTGCCATTGAGATCGAGTTCCGCATGGCACACCGTGCCCGAGTCAGGCAGCTCGAGCCGGAACACTTCCTTGGCGCCGAAGACTTTCGTGTAAAACTCGATCGCCTTTCCCGCATCGACCATGGTGAGGTACGGCGTCAACGGCGGCATGGAGGACGTTGGATTTTCCATGGGAGGATCAGCGTTTGGCTGTGGTGACTTCCTGCAGGTTGGCCAGCCCCTTGTCGAACATCGAGCCAATGATCTTGTCGCAGTTCATGACCATCCCGAAGGCCTTCGCCATGAAATTGTTTTTGCCCGACATGCTCCACGTCACGATCGTCAGGTCTCCGCCCGGCGCAAAAGTGAACTGCGCCACATTGGTCGCCTTGAACGGCGAGAAGAATTCCAGCTTGATCTTGATCAGCGTGTTCGGCCGGCTTTCCTCCAGCGTCATTTTCCCCGCGCCGACCTTGCCGTTCCCCGACCACTTGAAAATTGCGCCCTCGCCGGAGGCCGCCCCTTCAAAGCTGTTCTTGGCGTTCGGATCAAGCTTGGCCCACGGCGACCATTCCTGCCAGTTGTGAAAGTCGTTCACTTGGGCGAAGAGCGCGGCGGCCGGCGCCGGAATCGCGGCCGATCGCGTCACGACGAAATCCGTCGGTTGCATCGCAATCGCGACGATGAGCCCGATCAGGATGACGGCAATGGAGAGGATAATATAGATCATGGCGTTTTTTCGGAAGCAGGCTTCGGGCCGCCTTATTTTTGGTTGTACGCCTTTTTTAGGGACTTGATATCGATCTTGTCCATTTTCATCATCGCTTGGAATGCCCGGTCGGCCTTCGCCGCATCCTTGCTCCCCAACATTTCGCCGAGGATGTCAGGGATGATTTGCCATGACAAACCGTACTTGTCCTTCAGCCAGCCGCATCGGCTTTTCTCGCCCCCCTTGATCAGCTTGGCCCAGTAATAATCGATCTCCTTCTGCGTCTTGCAATGCACGAAGAGCGAGAAGGCATGCGTGAACTTGAAGAGTGGACCGCCGCTGAAAGCGATCAACTCCTGCCCATTGATCCGGAACGTGACGCTCCCGCCATTTTTCCGGATGATTTTTGAGTTCTTGAATATCGAACAATAGAATTTCGCAGCTTCCGCCGCGTTGGCGTTGTACCAAAGGAAAGGGGTGATTTTAGGCATGAGATTCTCCGGGGTTTATCGGTCTAAAGGGTCTTGAGATACGCCTCCAGATGGTCCAGCGACCCGGTCCACCCCTGGCGCATGCCGTCGTGCGAAGTGGCAAACGTCTGTTTTTCTTCCTCGGTGGCATTAAGCGGCGTCCACTTGATGATGAGCGTCGTCTTGCCCTTGTAATCGACGAGAACGTAGGTCGTCAGCATTTCCAGCGGCCAGGTCTTGCTCATGGGATGCCGCGTGGTACCTCCTTCCGCGTTCGAAAACGAGTTGATATAGACCAGGCGCTCGGGCGCGACAATCTCGCGATAAGTCGCCTTGCCCCACATCTCATGCCCGTCGGCCGTGGTCATGCAGTAGTGGTAAATACCGCCGGGCTGGAAATCCATTTTCACGGCCCGGCTCGTACAGCCCTTGGGCGCGAACCATTGCTGCATGCGGTCCGGTTCGGTCAGGCTTTTCCACACGAGGTCGCGTGGAGCGTCGAAAGTGCGATCAATAACGAATTCCTGGAGATTGGGTTCAGTGGTGGTGCTCATGGATTCCTTGGAGGGTTGATGGTTTAAGAGAGGAGGACGGGAAATTTCAAGTCAGGGCCGGTCATTCCAAACAGGCCGTCGACGTAAAAGCGCGCCTGCCGGATATTTGCAATGGTCATCTCCGGTTTCTGCCGCGTTTTGCCAATCAACATTGAGCCCTGCCACAGGCTGTTCAGGAACCAGGCCACCGCTTCAGGATCAAAATCGACGACCGGCGCATGCAGCTTCTTCGCCGCCGCCAGCATCCCCGCGACCATCTCCGTCCAGATCACCAGCTGCTTCTCGCAAGCCTCGCGCATCATCGGATTTTTCAGCGACATCTCCTGCGACATCATCCCCACCATGCACAGGCACGGCTCATCGCGCAGGTTGAACCCGATCATGATCTCAAAAATCTGGTGCAACTGCTCCAGCGGATCCAGCCCCGGGTCCTTCCACGCCGCGGAATAAAGCCCCGCCCCAAACGCCCCCCAGGCCTTCACCGCCGCCCGCCCGATCGCCTCCTTGTTCTCGAAGTGATGAAAAAAGCTCCCCTTGGTCAGCTTCGCCGCCGCGCAAATCTCATCCACCGTCGTCGCCGCAAACCCCTGCTGGATCATCAACCGCAACGTCGCCTCCACCAGCTTCTGCCTGGTCTCCTCGGGATGACGTGTTTTGACGGTGATAGATTGCATACGAACTAGTTGGTATGTAGATAAACCCGCTCCGATCGTCAACATTTATTTTGCGGAAATCATTCTCATCCCAGTCACCTTCACATCTGCTCCCTACGAATCCCTTAAATGCTATTCCAATGATATTATTATAACATAGCTATTGCATTATTATAATCTTTGCTATACATACTATGTTTCTAACAAGCTAAACAATGCGATGACGATTCGTGCGCGTTACTCGCAGATCACCCTGAATGCAGTCCACCTCACATGTCGGTTGAAATGGAAAAATATGAAAAATATTGCCTCTCTCATGATGATGTTTGTCCTCGTGGTAGCCTTCACTTCCGGTGCCCGGGCGGCCACCTGGTATCAGCAAGCGTATGTCGGCGACTGGAATAATCTGAATAGTTGGTATTCCCAACCGTTGGGTGGCGGAACCCATCCCACCTCCATCAGCTCCAGCGACGATTTCGATCTGAATGGCTTCCGGCTCAACACGCCAGGCGGATCTAGTGGCACCTTCACTTTCGGTGGACACGCCTTGATCCTGCATGGTGGCCAGGCGGGAAGCCTCGTCACCAAGAGCACGCCGCCGGCCATCGATGCCGTGGGCACCCTAATTTCCTACGGCGGCATTATCTCCAATGGAAATGGCGGCACCCAAACCTTCAACATCACCACGTTCCAAAACTATTCCAACACCACCTTGAGCGCAGGTAGTCCACGCGGCCTGAGTTTCAATATCGGCACCCTCCTTGGCGGCGGCGACATCAGCGCAATCGGCTCCACCTCCGGCGGGACCGGCGGCTCTGTCCTCATGAACGTCACCACCGCCGCGGCCTTTACCGGCACCTTGTACATTGCCGATGGTTGCCAATTCACGTTTCTCAACGCCATGACCTCCGGCGGCGCGCTTGATGTGGAAGGCTCCGCCACGACGGTTGTCCTCAACGCCACCGTCACCTTCAAGGGACTGACGATCAATGGCGTGGCCAAGGCCCCGGGAACCTATACGGCGGCTTCATTGGGCGCTCCCTTCAGCGGCACGGGCAGCGTCGTCGTCCAGGCTCCTGCGACCTCGACCTTCAGCGTCACGCAAAATTTCGGCGTGAATTTCTCCGGCGGTGAATCCTCCAACCGCAACTATCCGACGAAAGCCAATTACTGGACCTACTACCATGGCAAGGGCCTGAACCTGATCCGCGTTCCTTTTAGCTGGGAAGCCGTGCAGCCCACGCTCGGCGGTACCCTTAATCCGTCGGCGCTGGCTTCGCTCGACACGGTCGTCGGCCTCGCGGCCACCAACGGAATGCAGGTCATCCTCGACATGCATAATTATGGCCGGTACACGCCTTCCGGCGGTACCTCGACCGTCATCGGCACGAGCCCGGTCACCTATGCCAACTACCAGCAAGTCTGGCAGCTTCTCGCCGCACACTTTGCGGCCAAGACGGGAATTTACGGGTACGACATCATGAACGAGCCGCACGACAATGCCGGGACCTGGGTTTCAACTGCCGCCCAGTACGGTGTGAATGGCGTTCGCCAAGGCGATACCACGCACTATGTCATTGTCGAGGGCGACAGCTATGCCGGTGCGCAAGGCTGGATGAGCGTTAACGCCAACCTCAACATCACCGATTCCGCCAACAAGCTCATCTACTCGGCGCATACCTACTGGGATTCCAACAATAGCGGCACTTACAGCGGCACCTACGATTCCAATAACGAATATCCCAACATCGGCGTGGACCGCGTGGCGCCCTTTGTTCACTGGCTCAGCCTCAAGGGAGCGAAGGGCCTGGTCGGCGAATTCGGTGTGCCGAATAACGTCGCGAGTCCCGATTACCGGTGGAACAACGCCCTCGACAACTTCCTCTATTACATCAACAACAACGGCATCGACGGCACCTATTGGGGAACCTACAACCTCAGCGCGACCTATCCCCTCCGGCCCAACACCGACAGCGGCACCACGCTCGTCGATGCCCCGGCAATGAGCGTTTTGCAGACCTATGGGAATGGAATGGCTTGGGCGAAACAGGATATCGGCGCCGTCAGCCCGGCCGGGAGCTACAGCCGCAGCGGCGGGACCTTCACGCTCAACACCGGCAGCGGCTCCGAGTTGATGGTCGCAGGCACCGCGGATGTCTTCACCTACGTCTATTTGTCCGTGAGTAGTGTCAGCAGCATCACCGCCCGGGTGGCCACGCTCAGCGCTAATGATGGACTCAAGGGAGAAGGCGGCGTCATGATTCGGAACGACCTCACCACCGGCTCCGCGTTTGCGCTGTCCGGGGTCACCACGGGACGCGGCGTACAATTCACCTATCGCGCCTCAGCCGGTGCCACGAGCGCGAGTGCGACCGGATCCAATGTGGTTGCGCCCTACTGGGTGCGTCTCACCCGCAGCGGTAACACCTTCACCGGCTATCAATCGGTCAACGGAACGACTTGGGTCCAGGTGGGAACGCCCCAGACCCTCACCATGGGAACATCGGTCTACATCGGACTGCCGATTTGTAACCATGGAGGCACCGCCACCGCCACCGTCGACAACGTCAGCATCGCGCCGTAAATTTGGCCTGATGCCGGGGCGCGGGTGGACTAAAATCCTCCCGCGCCGAGTCACCCCCCGGCAATCCCTTCAGCGCCTCGTCCTGCCAACTCCTTTCGTAAATACAAGCTTGTTCAAGCTGCGGCTTGCGACTCCCACACCGGAATGTTTCTTCACGCTTCCTATCGATAATCATTTCATCAACTTCGGATCGACAAGCTGGTTTGTTCATTTGAAATTGCGAAAGACCCTTTTCACTTCATGCAGTTTGCATGCAAGTTATCTTTTCACGTTGGTTAAGGAATAAGGATCGACAAAAGGAGAGTGTGACCGCAGGCTCCGCAATCGATTGTGGCCCTTGGGATCGCAGAGTCGTTGCCTGGAGGGAAAACGCGATCCGAAAGGGAGATGAATTTCGATGAATAAACCATGCCGTTCCATTTTGTCCTCATTGTTGATGCCCGTCCTTCTGGCGGGAATTTTCTCATCTGTACCGGCCTTCGCGGCGGACTTTGTATGGTCGGGGGGCAGCAGTAATACTTGGAGCACGGCAGCCAACTGGAGTGGCGGCGTTCCTACCAGCGCGAGCACCACGGCGGTATTTTTCGGCGCGGCGGCGGCCAATCGCCACTCTCCCAGTATCACGGCATCCACCACCATCGGCTTCCTGACATTCAATTCCGGGGCAACTTCCTACACCCTCAGCACCACCAGCACCAACAACCTCACGCTGGCCAGTGGTGGCAGTGTCACCAACAGCTCCGGGACGCTACAGACCATTTCCGGCTCGGTGGTGCTCGGCGGCGGGACCACCTGGAACGCGGCGAGCGGGGACCTGATCGCCAGTGGTGTGCTCTCGGGTGCCACCGGTTCGTTGATCAAGTCCGGCACGGGGACGCTGATTCTTTCCGGGGCGAATACCTACGCTGGCGGGACCACGATCTCTGTTGGCACCTTGCAGGTAGGTAACGCCAGTACAACGGGTACTCTGGGCGCAGGCAGTGTCACCAATAACAGCATCCTGAGCTTTAACCGATCCAACGCCTTCACGGTGGCGAACGCGATCGGTGGCTCGGGCAGCGTCAACCAGGTCGGCAGCGGCGTCACCAGCTTGACGGCGACCAACACCTATCAAGGCGGCACAACAATTTCCGGCGGTGTGCTGCAGTTTTCCTCCTCCAGTAATTTGGGCACTGGTGCCGTGACGTTGAATGGCGGCGCGATCCGCTGGGCCACAGGGAATACCGAGGATATTGCCGCACTGCTCGTCATGGCTGGCGGTGCCCTGGATACCAACGGGAACAATATCACGCTGGCTACCGCGCTGAGCGGTACCGGTTCCCTGATCAAGACCGGCGCCGGCATCCTGACGTTGGGAGCTGCACCGACCAGTACCACGAAGATGGTGGTCAACGGCGGCACCCTGCGCGGCGGCACAGCCAATGTCTTTTCGCCCGGAGATTCGCTCACGGTCAATGCGACCGCGGCCAGCGGGAGCGCCACGTTCGACCTCAACGGTTTCGATACCACGATTGGCGCGCTCACTTTGGGCGGGACCAATTCCGGCGCCAACGCGATCAATACCGTGTCGACCGGCTCGGCAACGCTGACGCTGGGCGGCAATGTCACCTATTCGACCCCGAATTCGTCCAGCGATCCCGGTACGGCTTCGATCACGGGCAAGCTCGACCTCGGCTCCAGCACGCGCACGTTCAATCTTGTCGATTCCGCCAATACGGGAACGGAACTCAATATCAGCGCCAACATCAGCGGCACGGGCGCGGGGATCACCGTGTCCGGGACTGGCGTTCTGGCCCTCAGCGGATCGAATACCTACACGGGGACCACGAACATTAACGGAGCCACCCTGCAGTTCACTTCGGTCAACAACCTGGGCACCGGCCCGGTGAGGTTTGGCGGGGGCAACTCCACGCTCCGCTGGGCGGCCGGCAATACCGACGACATGTCAGGGCTGGGGATTAACATGGCTGGCAGCTCCACCTTCGATACAAATGGCAACAATGTCACGTTGGCTTCCACGCTGAGCGGCGGCGGTTGGCTGTACAAGGTGGGCACAGGTTCTCTGACCATTAATTCCGCTCCGTCACTGGTCAAGGCGTTCATTCGGAATGGCACTCTTCGCCTCAGCGGCGACAATGCCCTGCCTTCGTTCGTTGATGTTACCGTCGGCAATACCATCGACAATGGAAGCTCCACTCTCGATCTGAATGGTCACGATCTGACGGTGGGGGCGCTCGAACTGGGTGTCTACTACTCGGGTCGGCTTTCGACGAACATCGTCACCACCGGCTTGGGAACGCTCACGCTGGGAGGAAATGTTACTTACGCGATCGAGGGTGATCCCTATGAGTATTACGATCCGGGTACGGCTACCATCGCGGGTAAGCTCAACCTTGGTGCCAGCACGCGCACGTTCAATATCGCCGATTCGTATAACACGGCCTTGGAACTCAATGTCACCGCCGATGTGAGCGGGGCGGGTGGCATCAACAAAACGGGCCTTGGGGTTATGGCCCTCAGCGGCACGAACACCTATTCCGGCAATACCATTATTACGGATGGAACGTTGCGGGCCATTCTGCCCGGGACGACCAATCTGCAGATGAATGGTGGCGTGTTCGAAATCGCCGCCGATCGTTCTTTCGTCTACGGCACCGGTGCCGGTCAGATCCAGTGGACAGGCGGCGGCGGTGGGTTTTCTGCTTATGGCGGCAACCGCGTGGTCGATATTAAGGACACGGGCGGCACGTCGATCAACCTCGTCTGGGGCGGCGGCAATTTCGTCGCCAATGGAAGCAACCTCATCCTCAGTTCACTCGCGTCCGACAGCACGGTCACGCTGGCCAATAACATTGATCTCGGCGGGGCCGTGCAAACGGTGGTCGTCGACGGGGGCACTGCCGCCATCAATGCGGAGCTTAGCGGGATCATCAGCAACGGCGGACTCAATATCACCGGGGGCGGTACGCTCAAGCTTTCCGGCACAAATACCTATTCCCTCGGCACGACCATTAGCTCCTATACGAATCCGGCGGACTTTGTCGAGCACCCCACCACGGTCGAATTCGCCTCGGGCGGCCTGGGCACCGGCTCGGTTACCCTCAGTGGGAGCAGTACACTTCGCTGGGCCACCGGCAATACGGACGGGTTGTCCGCGACCGCAACTTTGAACTTCGGATCTAACGGCGAGACATTGGATACCAACGGCAACAATGTTGTTTTGAATGCCGCTCTCTCTGCCACGACGGTCACCCTAACCAAGGCAGGCATTGGCACCCTGACTTTGAACGCCAACAGTCCAAACTTTAATGGTTACGTTAACATCACGGGTGGCACGCTGAAGTTCGGTGTGGCCGGTGCCTTGGGCTCGGAGCAATACGGATTCGCCACGATCAATGCGACCACGCCCAACGGAAGCGCCACCCTGGATACCAATAACCAGGATTACTCCGTTTACGGTCTCTATTTTGGCGGGGCCGGCGCCCAGGCGAACGCGATCAATACGTTCTCCTCCGGTACGGGGACGCTTTTCTATACAACGGGAGGGCCCATCACCTACACCAAGGCTACGTTGGACGCGAACGATCCCGGCAGTGCCTATCTCTCCGGGAACCTGAATATCTTTCAGGGCGCGCTCAGCTTCGCCATTGACGATTCCACCAACACCACGACGGAACTCACGGTCAATGCGAATATTTCCAGCACCGGCACTCTGGGCATTACCAAAACCGGCGCGGGCGTCCTGGTCCTTGGCGGCACCAATACCTACACCGGTAACACCACTCTAAACGGGGGAACGTTGCGGGTCACGAGTTCGCGCGCGCTTTCGACCGGCACATTGACCATTAGCAGTGGCACCTTGGAGCTCGCGGGCAACGGCATCACCCTGACGAACACGATTGCCCTGGGGAGCGCCGTCCGGACAATCAGTGTTCTCGATGGTAGCGCGGTCGTGGATGCCACCCTCAGCGGTAAAATAAGCGGCACGGGTGGAATCAACAAAACGAACGCGGGCACGCTCCGCCTTTCCGGTACCAACACCTACAGCGGCGCCACGACTGTCACCGCAGGCACCTTGGATTTTGCGAAGGCCAATTCCCTCCTCGCAACCAACTGGACAGCGGCCAAACTCATTGTCCAAAGCGGCGCCACGGCGGCCTTCAATGTCGGGGGTGCGGGGGAATTCACCTCGGCCAATATCGACACGCTCAAGGCCTTGGGCACCAGCACCGGTGGATTTCGCAACGGCTCGTTCCTTGGCTTGGATACGACGAACGCGAGCGGAAGTTTCACCTACTCCTCCAATATCGGCAATACCAACACGGGTGCGAACTCGATCGGACTTAACAAGCTCGGCACCGGAATGCTCGCGCTCACCGGTTCCAATAGCTACACCGGAGGCACCATCATTACGACTGGCACGGTGCAGGTCGGCACCGGTGGCACGAGCGGCAACCTCGGCACCGGTGGCGTCACGAATCATGGGGCCTTGATCTATAACCGCTCGGACACCCTGGCGGAAAGCAACGCCATCAGCGGGGAAGGTTCAGTCACGCAGGCGGGCGCCGGAACTTTGCTCCTGACCGGATCGAACACCTACACCGGCGGCACCACGATTACGACGGGGACAGTGCAGCTCGGCGCGGGGGGAACGAGCGGCAACCTCGGCACGGGTGGAGTCACCAATCACGGGGCCTTGGTCTATAACCGCTCGAATACGGTGACGGAAAGCAACGCCATCAATGGCGACGGCACCCTCACGCAGGCAGGCGTCGGGACGTTGATCCTGAGCGGAGCGAGTACCTATACGGGCGTGACCACGGTCAACAGCGGGAAGTTGCAAGTCGACGGTTCGATTGCGAATTCCGCGACAATCGTCAACGGCGGAACCCTCCAGGGCAAAGGCACGACGGGCAGCGTCACGATGAACGCGGGCAGCACCTTGATGGCGGGCGACAGCACAACCCTTGCGAACTTTACCATGGGCGACCTTGTCTTTAATCCCAATGCCACACTGCAGCTGAAACTGGACAGTTCCCTCGCCCAAAGCGACACGCTGATTGTCACCGGACACCTGGTCCTCAACGAAACCGACCTAGCCTTGAATGACCTGGCCGCGCTTCCTCAGACACTCCTGAATGGCATCGCCCTGACCCTGTTATCGTATGGAGACGGCATGGGTGACGGTCTCGGGACGGGCACGGACCTTTTCCGCTACAACGGCCAGGACCTGACCGAAGGCAGCACGTTTACCGTCGGCAGCAATACGTTCCGCATCAATTACGCTGTGGGCGATCCCACCGTGACCGTAACCGCCGTCCCCGAACCGGGAACCTGGCTCCTGCTGGCGCTCGGCTTGGGCCTGGTCGCCTTCATCCGAAGCCGGAAGCGACCGAACGCCCGTCGGTAGGAATGATGTAGGACTATTCCCTTTAAGAGTCGGTTAGCGCCCATCAACTTTAGCTCCCATCCCAAGGGGATACCATCTCCGTATCCGGTGGTTGAGCACAGCGACACCACCGCAACCCCAACCCAAAGACTCTACCCCAAAGGGGTGGCAGCTCCGACTACGGGTTATAAATCTCGAAAGCGCGCGTGAGCACGGTTGCACCATCGATTTCAATGCGGAAAGTCCATGTGTCCGGAACATATTCGTAGGGTTGTTTCTTGAGGAAACACCAAAGATAGGGCAGTTCCGCACTTTGGTCGTGCCCGACATCGCCGAGGGTGATGGATGCTTCGGTAGCGACTTGGCCATCAGGACTGATGATGGGTGGATGGGTCATAGGGTGAACACCCCATGGCGTCTGAGGGCGTTCCCGGCTTACCTCATGACAGCACCATCCGTGGTCTAAACCTCGGTCAGTCAGTCAAACTCCGCCGTCCTTTGTGACGGTTAATCAGAAAGCATCCCATGAAACAAAACCTTCGCAATCTCAGCCGCCTCGCCTTTTTGGGTGTCGCGCTGTTCACCGCCAATGTGGCCATCGCCCAGACGACCACAATCACCACCCCCGCCACCACCTCCACCACGACGACGACGAGCTCGGACGGCACCATCAGTCAATACGGGACGGACACGATCGTCGTTAAATCGACGACATCGACCACTCCCTTGACCTACTCGTACTCCAAGACGACAACCTATGTCGACGAAAGCGGCAACGCGGTTTCCAGCGAAACCGTGAAATCCGGCGCTCCCGTGACCGTCTATTACACGAAAGATGGCGATAAAATGATCGCCACCAAGGTCATCGTCAGGAAGACCACGACAACAACAACAACTCCCAATCCCTAGTTGAATCGCAGAGGTGCGCTTGCTCAATCAGGCGCGCCTCATGTTGGGAATAAACCAACAGCCGTACGCCGGTCAGTCATCAGCCCAAAGCCCATCCTCTATGAATCTTCTCTTAAAATCGCTTATCGGATCGGCCCTGTTTCTGGGACTGGTTTCCTGTGCCTCCATCAGCGTGCAGAAAGCTGCGGAGCAATCCACAACCCGGATGCCGCAGAAAATTTATGTGGCTGTTTTTGACGTGGCCAACGGGCAGTACAAAGTCGACCGCGAAGGCGCCGAACTCGTCGAGTTCAAACGAAACCTGGGTGCCATGATGCAAACGGCTTCGGTCGCGGATTTGTCGAAACGTCTCATTCCTGCCGTTCCCGTTACCAGGGAACAGGGATTCCGCCCGCAAAATGCGTGGCTCATCCGGGGTGAATTCACCAGGGTCAACCAAGGCAGCCGTCTGCTTCGGGGTGCCATCGGCTTCGGTGCCGGCGGAACCAAGGTGGAGACCAATGTCTTTGTGTATGACTTGAACCAAAATACCGGCAAGCCGTTCCTTACCTTCTCAACGACGGGGGGCAGTAACGCGGAGCCTGGAGCCGTGACAGGGGCCGCGGTCGATCCCGTCGTCGCAGCTGTTGGCATGGCGGCGAGTGGGGCAGGTGGCGTTGCCCATGGCCTGACGGAAGACACGGCCCGCACGGCCCGGGAAATCACCGCTGAGCTGTCCGATTACATGTACCGGCATGGCTGGATTTCCAAGGACAAGTGGATCGAACCCAAAAAAGCGGATCAATAAATCTCTTTCGCTATCGAGGTAAAATGGGGGAAGTCCCCAAGGTGCAGGTCACCATAGGCCTCGTCGATTCATGAAAATCTTAATCAAACCGCCAGTAACCGTAGTCTACCTGGTGCTGTTGATGGTCTTGTCCGCGCAGGCATTTGAAACGCTTCCCTCACGCAGTCCGTACCTGAATACGGTCAACGCATCCCACGAGGTGCGCCTGCTCGATAATGATACCGCGGCCCTGGAAAATCTTCTTCACATGATCGGTCGGTCCCGGCAGTCGATCGAGATGGAATACTTCGTCTTCAATCCGGACCGGTCTGGGCGATTGGTCCTTCAGGCATTGGTGAAAAAAGCCGATGCAGGCATCAAAATCAGGATCTTGGTCGATTATAATGCGAACGGGATGAAGCCAGGCCTCGACAGCTTCTATCACGACGAACTGGCGAGACATGGCATCGAGCTGCGGTACTTCAACGTCGCTGACGTATTGCAATTTTGGAAGGTGGGATTTCGGAACCATCGCAAGCTTCTCGTCGTTGACGATGAGGAAATGCTGACTGGAGGGCGTAACATTGCCGATGGCTATTTTGGAATGAGCAATCACATGGATTATCTCGACCGGGACATCTGGATCAAGGGACCTATCGTCAAAATCGCCGCGCATGGCTTCGATCTTTTCTGGAGCAATCCCGTGGTAACGAATCCTCGGGGACCGGAGCGACCTGTTTTCGTGCGGAGAACCAATCCGGCTTCTTCCAAAATGATCGCCACGCAATCGCAAGACATGGCCGATTACCATGCGCGGATCGAAGCTTTCCGGGGACGAATGGCCACAACCCGGAATTCACTCAAGGCACGGGACGCGGACCGGGAATTGGGTCGGGCCGTGGCGAAACTGGGTAACGCGGAACTGGACAAGTCGCCGGTGTTGACGATCCATTCGATCACGCTGGTTTCGGATACACCCGTTCCGGGGGATTCCACTCGAATGGTCACCCCTTATCTCTACCAGCGGATCGAAGGCGCGAAGAAGAGTCTCCTCATCGAAAATTTCATGTTCATGGTGAAGGGTGAAGAAAAACACGCGCTGCTCCGCGCCTTGGACCGAGGCGTCAAGATCGACCTCTTAACCAACGGCTTCAATTCTGAACCCAATCCGCTCATGGCGGAATTGGCCAACTCTCGCCAGAACATGGCGGTTGAACATGGGATGAAGGTTTACTGCTATTGCTGCGCCCCCCAGGCCGATCAGGTCTTCAGTGGAAATAAGGCCATTTGGGGACTGCACACCAAGACCATGGTCATTGACGGTAAAGATTCCGTCATCGGTTCCTACAATTTGGATTCGAGATCCGGTTGGATCAACGACGAAGGAACCGTTGTCGTCAACGATAGCCCGGAATTCGCCCATCTGCTTGAGAATAAGACGAGGAGTCGCATGCAAAGCGCTACTCAGATGAATCCGGACGGAAGCTACGCCAACGGTTCTCATTGTTATTCACCCGGACGAATCCTGACGATTATCTTGCGACCTGTCGCAGAAATCGTGAGCGATCAACTTTAACCCATCATGTCGCACCATTTGAAAACGGATCGGCACAAGAGAATCTTGGTCCCGGCAATCGAACGAGAAACCCTGGGGTTGCCTCCCGTCCTCCCGGGGCATCCTGACGATACATTCACGAGTCGTATCGCCTGGGCCGCGCATCGCCGGCAAACCGAATCACGGTGTGGTTAACCTATGAAAACACTGGTCATCACCGGGATGTTAACTCTGCTTGCGGTACTTTCGATCTCGGCTGACACGACCAGCTCAAAAGAAATGCCCAGGGACCGAAAGTCGGTCGAAAACGTGGACGACACGATCGCCTATTTACTTGATTGCGTTTCCAAGTCGGAGCTCACCTTTGTCCGTAACGGTAATTCGCATACGGGCATCGAGGCTTCAGCTCATTTCAAGGATAAATACCAGCATTTCCGAAATACGATCAAGACTCCCGAAGAATTCATTCAACTGGCTGCCACGAAAAGCATGGTTACCGGGCAGCCCTATCTCGTAAAGCAGCTCGATGGCAAAGAAATCTCATGCGCCGAGTGGTTGGGGAAAATCTTGGCGGATCATCGCAAGAGATAGATGACGCCAGGATTCCGCCGCTTCATCCTCTGAAGAACGCATTCGGAACGGGCCATCTGTAAGTCATGGATTTTGTCCTCCGATCCAGTTGCGCTCACCTGTATTGCCATTCAAGAACGGCTTAAGTTAATGCCATTCATGCCTGTTCCCTATTCCTGCGAATTACCCCATCGGCCAGAATCTCACATATGTCTGAATGGCATGATTCAAACTCACTGTTGTCCTAAAATCAGGCGTCCTCTCACCAAAGCCTCATCAATGTCACCCGTAATGTTTTCGCGACCCAGCCGGTCAAGGAATCCGGAATTTTCCATCAAGACATAGGGCTGAGTGTGGGGCCCGCTCAGGATCAGGGTTATCCCGCGCTGATGCAACTTTTGGTAGAGATGTTCCAGTGTGTTCAATGCCGTCGAGTCCATGGCGAGGACCTTTTGCATGCGCAGAATCAGGATTTTGGGTTCCTGATGACTGTGCAGAAGGACATTTTCCAGTTTTTCCGCCGCGCCGAACATTAATGCGCCAAAAACACTAAAAACCAGGACGCCCGGAGGAACATCCTTCCCCCGCAGGGAATGATGATCGCCCTCCATGTCGGTTGCCTCATCGACCAGGGAAACCTTCGTGGTTTCCGCAATGCGCCGGATGAACAGGAAGGAGGCCAGGACCATCCCGATTTCAACCGCGACTGTCAGGTCAAACACGACCGTTAACCCAAAGGTGGTCAGAAAGACGGCCACATCGCTCTTGGGATATTTGGTCAGCATCGTGAACTCCTGCCATTCCCCCATGTTAAAAGCGACCATCATCAGGACGGCGCTCAGGGTCGCCAGCGGAATGTACTTGGCCAGCGGGGCCGCCACTAAAAGGATAAGGAGCAGAGTGACGGCGTGGATCATGCCCGCGATGGGCGTTTCGGCCCCACTTCGGACGTTGGTAGCCGTGCGGGCGATGGCTCCGGTTGCCGGGATGCCGCCAAAAAAGGGGCAGGCGATATTAGCGATACCCTGGGCGATCAGTTCCTGGTTCGAATCGTGCCGGTCATCAATCATGCCATCAGCGACGACCGCGGAGAGCAGCGATTCGATGGCCGCCAGGAGGGCGATGGTCGTGGCGGGTCGGATCAGGTCCCCCAGGTGACTCCACGTCAATTCTGGGACATGAAAGGGCGGCAACCCTTGGGGAATGGCGCCAAATCGGCTGCCAATGGTTTCCACCGGCAACCCGAAAAGGGTGACGACGACCGTTCCGAGAATCACCGCGACAATGGAACCCGGGACCTTGCGGCTCCAGGTGGAAGGCCAGACGATGATCAGCGCAAGCGAAGCCGCTGCCAGGCCCAGCGTGATCAGGCTCAGGGTGGGGAAGCTGGCGGCAAGTGCGGCCATCTTGTCGGGGAAGGCCGAGGGAACGGGATCGAGTCTGAGACCGAGAAAATCCTTGATCTGGGTGGCAAAAATCAGGACGGCAATTCCGTTGGTGAACCCTAGTGTCACCGGCAGCGGGATGAACTTGATCACGGATCCGAGCCGGGCCACGCCCATGATGACGAGGATGACCCCCGCCATGATCGTGCAAATGAACAAGTTGGCCAGGCCATATTGCGCGATGATGCCATAGACAATGACAATGAACGCACCCGTGGGACCGCCTATCTGCACCCGGGACCCGCCTAAAGCCGAAATCAGGAATCCCGCGATGACGGCCGTGAAGATACCTGCTTGTGGAGTGACTCCGGACGCGATGCCGAAGGCCATGGCGAGAGGTAACGCCACGATCCCGACCGTAATTCCCGCCGCCAAATCGGAAAAAAACTTTCGTTTGCTGTAGTCTCCCCAGCAATCAAACAACTTCGGTCGGAATGGAATATCCCACTTCAACGTGTGCGGGCCTCCAGCCTGCTGACCTCCGCCAAATCTGCCCGCACTTCCCGAAGGTGTCGTTGAAAGTAGCCCCGCAAACTGTCGAGAATCTCGCCCAGTGCCCGGTCTCGCAGCGAGTAGAAGACCTGGTTGCCTTTCTTGCGGGCGACAACGATCCGTTTGGCTCTCAGTACGCTCAAGTGCTGGGAGGCATTGGCCTGTTCCAGTTCCAGCAGTTGGACAATCTGGCCGGCCGAGAGTTCACGGTGCCGAAGCGCTTCGGCCATGGCGATCCGGGTGGGATGAGCCAGGGCCTGAAAAATACCGGCCTTGAAATTTCGCAGTGCGTCTGCTTCGGGCATAAGACAGTATATTCTGAAATTCGAATATTCGCAATTTACTTCTATCTTTGCAGGAGTGCCGGCCTCCTTCTCCTTTGCATCATTTTTTTCAACACGCTTGACATGCAACCAAAAGGTTGCATATATTGATCCCGATGGATGCAGTCTTCAAAGCCCTGGCCGATGGTAGCCGCCGAAAATTGCTCGATGCGTTGCACAAGGACAATGGTCAGACCCTGACCCACCTCTGCGCGCACCTCGACATGACGCGGCAGGCCGTGACCAAGCATCTCAACATCCTGGAAGCGGCGAACCTCGTCGCCACCATCTGGCAGGGGCGCGAAAAACTGCACTATCTCAATCCGGTTCCGTTGCACGAGATCTACGGACGCTGGATTGGAAAATACGACCGCCCACGCCTCGAGGCGTTGAGCGAGCTGAAAAAGAATCTCGAAAACAACAAGAGAGCACACCACCATGAAAAAACCTGACTTCGTCTACGTCACCTACATCCGCAGCACGCCGAAAAAACTCTGGGACGCCCTGACCATCCCCGACCAGACCCGCCAGTACTGGGGCGGCCTCGCCAATCACTCCACCGACTGGGCCAAGGGCTCCAAATGGGAACATGTGAACGAGAAGGACAACAATTCCGTCTACGTCTTCGGCGAGATCCTGGAAAGCACGCCATTCACCCGCCTGGTACTGAGCTGGCTCGATCCCGACGACCAAAGCGATGCCTCCGTCGTCACGATGGAAATCGAACCCTACGACGATCTCGTGCGCCTCAAGGTCATTCATGGCAACTTCAAGGACGGTTCCAGCATGGAAGGCAAAGTCTCCCAAGGCTGGCCGCTCGTCCTCTCGAGCCTGAAGTCCTATCTCGAGACAGGCAAGGCCGTCGATATCAGATCGGTCAAGATCTGCGGCAAATAACCTCCCCCGGAAACGGACAACCAGCAATGGTTGGCCGGGATTCGCCTCCGCCCCAAGCCACCAGGACAAAAGCAACACTTTTCAGGCTGAAAGTGTTGCTTTTCTCCATATCCTTGCCCCTCCCTAAGAGGCGCCCCTATCCTCAAGTGACTTTGGCTTCCCCATCTCCCTCCTACCTCCTAGGCTCAGCTTCCTCATGATCCCCCGTTACTCCCGTCCCGAAATGGCCGCGCTCTGGAGCGAAGAGGCCAAGCTCAACCACTGGCTCGAAATCGAAGTCCTCGCCTGCGAGGGCATGGCCAAGTACGGCCACATCCCCGCCGAGGACGCGCAGATCATCCGCGCCAAGGCCAAGTTCGACATCGAGCGGGTCCGTGAGAACGAGAAGCGCACCAACCACGACGTCATCGCCTTCCTCGAGGACGTCGGGGCCAACGTCGGCGGCTCGGGCCGCTTCATCCACCGCGGCCTGACCTCCTCCGATCTGCTCGACACCACGCTCGCGCTGCAACTGGTCGCCAGCGCCAATCTCCTGCTCGCCGATCTCCGCAAGCTCCGCGACGCCATCGCCGTCCGCGCCAAGGAACACAAGTTCACGCCCATGATGGGCCGCTCGCATGGTATCCACGCCGAGCCCATCACCTACGGCCTCAAGCTCGCGCTCATGTACGACGAGTTTGCCCGTGCCATCAAGCGCCTGGAGGAAGCGAAGGAGCAGATCGCCGTGGGCATGCTTTCGGGCGCGGTCGGCACCCACGCCCACCTCGATCCCCGCGTGGAGGAATACGTCTGCGAGAAGCTGGGCCTCAAGGCGGCCACTCTTTCGACGCAGATCATCCAGCGTGACCGTCACGCCCACTACATGAGCACGCTTGCTCTCATCGCCAGCAGCATCGACCGCTGGGCGACCGAGTTCCGCCATCTCCAGCGTACCGAGGTGCTCGAAGTGGAGGAATTCTTCGCTGCCGGCCAGAAGGGCAGCAGCGCCATGCCGCACAAGCGCAACCCGATCACCGGCGAAAAACTCAGCGGTCTCGCCCGCGTCATCCGCGGCAACTCCATCGCTGCGCTGGAAAACGTGGCCCTCTGGCATGAGCGCGACATCTCCCATTCCTCGGTCGAGCGGATCATCTTCCCCGATAGCTGCGAGCTGCTCAGCTACATGCTCAAGCTTACCACCGACCTCGTCGCGCGCCAGATCGTCTATCCCGAAAACATGGCCAACAACCTCGCCAAGTCGAAGGGCCTCATTTTTTCGCAAACCATCCTGCTCGCCCTGGCCGACAAGGGCCTGCCTCGCCAGACCGCCTACGAAGCCGTCCAGGCCGCCTCCATGGCCTGCTGGCGTGGCACCGAACCGCTCCAAGTCCACCTCAAGCGCTCCAAGGAAATCCTCTCCGTTCTCACCGAAAAGGAGATCGATGAACTCTGCTCCCCCGAGCGCCATTTCCGCTACGTCGACGACACGTTCAGGAAGCTGGGGCTATGAAATCCAGTCCATATAGCAGGCGATGATCTTCCAAGCGCCAGCTCGCTTCTCTAGGACAAAGGTGTACTGCCTTGAGCCAACATTTGCCGCGTAATTTCCGGCCTTTGCCATGACGAGGTCGGAAGAAAGCCATCGAATCTCTCTTACTTCGTCGGCAAAGTTATCTTTATTGGCGAGGATCACTTTCTTAATTTCAGTGACATCTGCCTGAGAGCCCAAAGGTTTTGTTGAGGCTTTCTCGAACCGCGCGTCGATGGTTGCTTGATCAGTATCGGAAGCGGGCCAATTGTTGGGACTGGATTTTGAGGAGGGCCAGTCGGAATGAGCGCAGCCTGTCAGTCCGGCTATGCCCAAAAGTAATATAGAGAAGAGAAGACGCATCTCTACGAGATATTCGGCCAAGCACCTTTGACGCTGCCATAGTGCGGTACCCACGAAGGATCAAAGGTGTTCCCGCGTGCAGGTTGCCCGGTTTGATCCAAGTAGAGACAACCAAGATGATCGGAGGGAAATGACGCGATCAGGGTTTCGGCTGCCTGAAGGCACTCCATCCATTCCTTTTTTAGGGCCACAGGATCGGCTGGGTGGGTAAACTTCACGCCCTTCAAGGTGTCGGGATTGATGCGGCTGTGGCGTCGCATTTGATCGATAATAAACTCCGGCGTGTAGCCATCGTCTTTGCCTGCGGCTGCCCAGACAGAAACACCCAGTGCGACGTAAGTCCGGTCCAAATGGATCAAATCGATGAAATCGCGGACTTTATCGCGTCCTGCTGCAGCCAGTACTTTGTTCGTGGCGACATCGCCATCATGAAGCCGGTATCCCAGGACGGCATCTTCGATAATTGGGAAAAATCGAAAGGCCGTATCAGCCGCCCACTCTAAACGCACTTGTTGGTCGTCTCTCGATAACTCAGCCCGATAGAAGGTTGGCCTTTGCAGCGAGAATTCAATCGCGAATCCGGCCGCCTTCAATGCGACTTCATCGGCTTCCGCGCTGGCGATCACCGCGTCGGAAGTGTCATGGAAAAGGTCGATATCCCGGGAAAATCTTGGGGAATTTGCGTCACGATGGATCACAGTGGCACCCGCCACATAGCTGTCCGGATTGCGATTGACGGATATAATCTTAAAAACATCCGCCTGAAAGGGCGTTAGCGGCATAACTCATGGGCAAGCTTCCAGCCCTTGTGACCACCGTGAAGTTTCAACCCCTCGATAACTAGAGGCAGAGTTCCCTCCGTGATCATCAGATTTTCGTCCATGAACCAAAAACAACGAATATGATATTCCTTATAAGCCTCTTGAGCGCGGCTCAACCGCTCTTCCATGGTCATGGTTGAGGGGGGAGAAATCGTGGTACTCATGGTGATAAAGTAAATCTACCCGACTTTGAGTCCCTCGCCAAGCCTGCAGGAATTCAGTTGTGCCAGTCTGAGAGCTGGCGTAAGCTCTAGAGGTAATCTTTATGACGCATCCTCTCTTTGCCATTGGTCTGCCCCATGGGGCGGAGTGGCTTTATATCCTGATCGGTCTCGTCATTCTGTTCGGTGCGGACAAGATCCCGAAGCTGGCGCGCGGCTTGGGCCGGAGCTTGGGTGAATTCAAGAAGGCCAAGGAAGAATTTGAGAAGGAAGTCCATGCGGCGGCTTCCGCCCCCGACGTGAAGCCGGTCACGGACCAGAACAAGATTGGCGGCAATCTTCCCGAGCCAATCAAGCCGGTCCAAACGTCTTCGGCTGCTTCGGTTGACGAGCTGACCAAGAAGAGCTGAGCGTCGAGGCATTCGCCAGGGCGAGCACCGCTGCAATTGCAATTGCGGTGTAGCCAATATAGCCAATCAAAGCGGACGGCCCGCACCAGGTGAGAAGATCGCCATTCAGATTGACGGCGAGGCCCAGCAGAAAGCTCGTGGTCGTGCAGAGATTGCGTAGGGCGAAGAGCCGTCCCCGGCGCGCGTCATCCACATCATTCTGCAACCGCGATTCAATCGGGATGACGATGAAGGCCGAAAGCACGCCCATGAAGGCGGCGCCGGCCACCGCCGGCCAGTAATTCTCAATATGCGAGAACCCAACCAACGCCAGACCCAGCAAACCTAGCGCGATATAAGGAAGCGCCTTGCTGCGGCTTCGCGTCTTCGAGGCTCCGCAAATGCCCACGCCGATGCCCAAGCCGAGTCCGATGCCCGCCATCAACAGACCGAACGCAAGCGTCTTGATTTCGCCGAAGACGGGCGGCTTGGGGGCAAACATGCTGAGGAATGATGTCAGGCTATTGACCAGGGTCTGCACCGAATCGAGGTTCACGGTCTGCACCACCTGCTGCAAGATCGTGATGATCACCATCGCACTGATGAACGAAAAAGCTGAGTTGACCAGGACGAGGGCTCCCAGTTCGCGCTTTTCCCGCAACACACGCCATCCGGCCAGAGCCCCGCGCCAAGTGCCGACCTTGTCCGATCCCTGGGTCTGGGTGTGATCGGGTAAAAGATCATTCCGGATGTGATAGATGCACCAAGCCGAGGCGAGGAACCCGAGCGAATTAAAAAGGAAACTGCTCTTCGCACCAAAAATCGACACGATGAGGCTGGCGACGGGGATGCCGATGAAATTCGCGATTACGCCGATCATCGAGATTAACGCATTAGCTGTGACCAATTGTCCGGCTGAAACGATCTGGGGCAGCGCCGCCTGTCGTGCGGGAATGAAAAGGCCGTTGAGTGCGCCCATAAGGAAGACGATGAAGAAGACAGCAGCCAAGCTATGGACTTGGAACCAAAGATAGAGGAAGGAAAGCGTCAATCCTGCCCGCGCCAAGTCGGCCCAGAACATGACCCAGCGACGGGGATATCGGTCCACGATCCAGCCGTAAAGCGGGGCTAAAAGCAGTCCAGGCAACATGGCGCAGAAAGTCACCCGGGCACTGTCCTTGCCGACATCGAGGCCCTGCTTGATGCCCAAAATCACATAGAGGAGGGCAAACTGATAGAATCGGTCGCCCAGGCTGCTGATGATCTGGCCATACCAAAGCCGGGCGAAATTCTTTTCGCCCAGAAGGCTCCGGAAGGTGGTGGGCTCGGGCGGGGGATTCATGCAGGGTCGCCTATGAGAGCACAAGCTGCGCAGGAAAGCGTGTGGATTTTTGCAGTCCCTCATCTTTCTGCCTTGCCCCTTCGTTTTCACAGGAGGAGACTCGCCTCTACGGAAGAATCTAAAAATGAATAAAATCAACTGGATGGCAATGGGCATGGCGGCGGCGCTTCTTTGCGCATGCGCGAGTGATGGTTCGAGTGGGGATGTTGAGGTTTCGTCGCAAGCAGCCACACCGTATGCGGCGGTTCCCACTAATACCTGCCGGGTATCGTCCTACCCCCCAAAAGGAAGCTACAAGGTCATCGCCCAATTAAAAGCGACCGGCCAGGTCGGGGAATCATCGTCGCAATTGATCAATCGTTTGCAAAAGCAAGGTGCCGCCTTGGGAGCTACCTATGTGATGATAACTTCGGTTTCTGATAAGACATTCATTAATCCGGATAACTCCGAAGTGCTGAGCAATCCCTACCTTTCCCAAGAGAGCAGCTTTTTCAGCACCTCATCGCCGTCCATTCCCCAGTCCGCCGTCCTTCCGGTCGTTACGGCCGAGGCGCTCAAGATTACTGCGGGCAGCAATAAACCCAACAAAGGTGCGCCTTCCAACTTGTGGCAGCAGCGGCCCCTCTAAGTCCATCATCGGCAAGCCTGTAAAATCAGACCTATGAAAATGACCCCGATCAAATGGGTATTCCTCGCGGCCATGACATCCATTCTCCTTTCGTGCTCCACGAGCGCGGATTATGGCGTCCAAGTCTCCAATCAAGCTTCGACCCAGTACGCGACCACCCCTGTTTCCCAATGCCGGATTTCGTCGTATCCGCCCAAGGGCAAATATGTGGTCATTGCCACACTGACCACGGATGCCCAGGTCGGTGAAACCCCCACCCATCTGCTGAATCGAGTCCAGCAAAAGGGTGCCGAGCTGGGGGCGAATTACGTCATGGTCACTTCGGTTGCCGATCAAAAATTTATCGCGCCGGGAGATGTGGATGCCGAAGACAACACCTATCTGAGTCCGCTGGCCCAATTCAACGACACCGTGTCTCCCGCTGCCGTGGGTTACTCCTCCGTCAATGGCGTGGGCTCGGGGCAGCCCATGCACGAGGTCATCACCGCCCAAGCCTTGAGAATAACCTCGGGAAGCAACAAGCCGAACAAGTCGCTTCCTTCGAACGTCTGGCAGATGCGTCAGTCCAAATAACGTTATCTGCCGGGCAGTCTGCGCACTTGCGTGCGCAGACTACTTATCTCGGAAGGTGATTATCCGTTGGCCAGCATCGACTCGACGCAGGCTTTCAGCTTGGCATCGGGACTCTCGACGTCGGCCTCGTATTCGATCACGGACATGCCGTTGAACCCGCCCTGTTTGAGGGCCTCGTTGAATTCGGTCAGCTTGAGGTTGCCCTGTCCAACGATCACATCGGCCCACTGCCCGGTACGGTCGAAAACGAAGTCCTTATAGTGGATGCCGTAAATCTTGCCGGCGAATTTCTTGGCCCATTCGACGGGATTGCCGGGGTGCGGTCCGATCTGCATGGCCCATGCGGTGTCGATACAGAGACCGATTTCCGGTCCACCGAGGCCGATCAGATACTCGAGAACATCGGGTGAGCCGCCGAACTGGTAGCCTCCATGGCAATGGATGCCGACGCGGATCCCGAACTCGCGCGACCACGCGCGCACCTTGGGGACGGCCTGGAGAAAGCTGTCGACGCGAAAGTGGCAGGAAATATGGCGCGCGCCCAACGCGGTCGCGGATTCGAACCAGGCTTTTTCCGTATCCTTGCCGGTGAAGGTCTGGACGCCGATGGAAATCACGGAGATGCCGGCCTTTTGGTAAACGGCAGCCACTTCCTTGACGGACTCGGGCTTGTCGAGGTCGGCATGGACGCCGCAGATTTCAATTTTGCTGAGACCGATGTCGCGCACTTTTTTAGCGACCACATTGTTGTCTTTAAAATGGCGAAAGCACCAGCTTTGCACACCGAAGTCGGGGGTTTTCATGAGTACGGATATTAACTGACAGGTTGGGGGTTTACTGACGAAGGAAGCTGTTAGTCAGCTTCCCTTGGAGGAATAGACGGGAGTAATATCGTTGGGCTGTGAAACCGCAGGCGGAGGCGTCTGTCCTGCGTTCTGCATCGACTTGAGGGTGGGAATTCCCTGGGCGGTCATGAATTTACCGATTTCCACAGCCATCTGCTTGCCGATTTTTTTCGTCTCTTTTTCCGGCTCTTGCTTGGCCATGACAAACTTGGCTGCGGCCACGTAAGGATTGGGAATCGCCACGGCACCGGGCATGTGGCCGCTTGCGCCGTTGGTATCGAAGACGAGAAAGGGCTGGTCTGGATTGGTCAGCGTGTAGACTTGGGCCCGGACTTCCACGTGGCTTTGCCCGGCCCCGAAGCCGATGCCGGCCTGCATGGCGCGACTGCCGGGATCAACGACGACGAACTGGCCCCGTACAATCCAACAGTTGGACTGAGTCGCCAGCATGCCGTCACCGGGCTTGGCGCGGGCCACGCCAGTGTTCAACGCCTGCACGAGGGTCTTTTGCAGGATGCCAGGCAATTTCGAGAGGATGTCGGCCTGTTGCTGTTGTTTGCGTTGGCCGAGAAAGGTGTTGTCCTCGCCCCCGCGGAACATGCCGAAAAGATGGGGACGGCCCTGACTCTGGTCTCCACCATCAGATTGGCTGGGGATGTTGGGCGGGGAAAAGAGGGACACGTAAATGACTTGGGGCGGTGCTGCCGGGGCATTCGGGTAAGTGACTACATTGTCGACCTTGGCGGGAGTAATCGCTCCAAGGGTCAGGGACACGCCGAGAAAAAGGGAAGGCAAGACCATGGGCCCTAAAAGTAGACAGAACTTAGCGGAAGCCCAAGGTGGAAATTAGGGACCGGGGTGGGCATCGTGTCGCGAACGATCACGCGCGGGTCAGGCACAGGTGGGCGATTTCCGCCGGGGCGCCGATGCGGCAGGGAAACCAATCGCCGCAACCATTGGAAACCACCAGCGAGGAGTTGCCCTTGGAATAGAGGCCACTCCAGTAATCGAAAAAGACAGGACCGAGACCGACACGGTCAGTCAGCATAATTTGGCCGCCATGGGTATGGCCGGTCAGGACGAGGTCGGTGCTCTCGTATGCGATGTCGAAGAGATGAGGATGATGGGCGAGCAGGATGCGCACGTCGCCTTCCTGGCGCGCGGGAAAAAGCTGACTGACGACTTCTGGCTTGTCTTCAAAACCGGACTTCATCCACGGCAGCCCGCCGATCAACAACCTTCGCCCGCGAATGGGAAGCACGATGGTCTGGTAGCAAAGCATGGGCAGATTGTTTTCCACGCAGGCTTCAATTACGACTCCATCGCCGGGAATACAGTCATGGTTCCCTTCGCAGAGGTAGGTGCCGTGGCGCGACTCGATCGCCTTGATGGCTACCAGCGCTTGGGGAAATTCCTGCATATCCCGGTTGATGATATCGCCCGTGACCGTGACGAGATCGGTCTTCAGGTCGTTGGCCGCGTCGCTGATGATCTTCAGCCGTTCCGGGCCGACGAATAGGCCGGAATGGAGGTCACTGACGTGGGCGATGGTGAAGCCTTCCAGCTCGGGTGGCAGATTGGCGACCGGAATGGTGAAGGGCCGCACGCGCAGATCATTGCGGCTCATGACGCCATGGACACCCATGCCGAGCGCGACGACCGGGGCCGCCCCATAGGCGACACCATAGAGGAATTTGCGGCGCGAGATCCCCTCCGGGGTCAGGGGAGGAGGTTGCGCTACCCTGCGGACGCGGAGCAGACAAAGAACCAGCAGGATCGTGCCCAGAAAAAGGAACTGCAACAGAAGAACATTCCAGGCCATCTCCACAGCCATGGGAAAATAGAACCAGTGTCGCAGCCAGACTTGCCAGCTCGGGGGTGAAAGGAACTGGACGAGAAACAGTCCGGCCATGGTCATGTTCCAGACGCAGACGGCGATACCGATGCTTTTCGGCCAGGGCGTGCGTCGTCGCAGTAGCCAGAGCTGGAGCAGGGCAAAACCGCCATTGAGAAACAAGGCGAGGCCCACAATAAGGACGAACCGTAAGGACATATGAGGAGAGGATTATCGTTCAGCCCTTGATCGCAGGCAACCTACCGATTGTGACAAGCATGTAAGCACTTGAGGATTACGCTTTGGAAAGGCCATCGGGAAGCGGGCCAGTTTTCCTTGCCTGAAAGAGCCCGGTTAGCCAGTTCCGCTGCCAGAGTAGCCACGCTACGATACCGCCGCCCAGCATGGACCAATTGTCGAGGGGATCGCCAACTCCACGATGCAGGACCGACGGCCCGAACCACTTGAAAAAGAAGCACCAGACTGCGAGGTGGCAACCGATTTCCCACCAGCGGGGCGGCTGGTCATCCGGGCGCAGACCGATCCAACGGTAAAATAAAAGATAGACCGGCAAGGCCACTGGCACGGTCAGGCTGTCATTAAGATGGCCGTGAAAAAAAGGCGAATAATTATGGAGCACCGGCTTGATCCACTCGCGGTTGAGAAGGTAGAGGCCCAAGCTGACGAGAAACACCGAGTCGTGCCAATACCCGAACGTACCGTGCTTTTCAGCAGGCATAGAGGACGACCGCGTTGGCGGCGGCCATGAACCCCATCGCCGCGAGGGCCTTCAAGGCCAGCATCAACCAGGTGCCGCCAGCACCGCCAAGAGTGGGCAAGATCGGGATCATTCTGTTAACTTCCCTCGCTGGGCACTTGGCTGTCAAGCTTGTGGTCCGCGTGAAGAGGGAATCTCTCTTTCGGCGCGACTCGCACGAGTTTAGAAGATAGCTTTCCCGCACCTGCCATGCCCGCCATCTTTGCCGATGACATTAGTGCTTACAGTCCGCTGTTCCCGTGGATTGGGCTGGTGATTGCGGTCATCGCGCTGGTCGCCTCGCTCCGGGCCTGCCGGCGAAAGCGATTGATCGACAATCTCCCCACCTCGAAGACCCAGGGCGTTTTTATTGGACTGGTGGAGCTCAAGGGTACGGTCAAGTGCGAGCAGCCATTGGAGAGCTATCTCGCTCAAGTTCCCTGTGTCTATTATTCATACGACATCGAGGAACGCTGGTCGCGGTTAGTTGCCGAAACGGAAAGCGACGGCAAAGGCGGCACGCGAACGGTCACACGGCGCGAGAGCGGTTGGACGACGGTTGCTTCGCGGATCGAGTTGACGCCGTTTTATCTTCAGGACGATACCGGCAACCTGCTCGTGCGTCCGGAGGGCGCGCGAATCGAGGCGGCTGATGTATTTAATGAACAGTGCACGCCGATGAGCGATCTCTATTACGGCAAAGGGCCAGCGGGTGGGATCATGGATTCCGATCATGTCCGACGTTTCACGGAGACTGCCATTCCGTTGGAGGCGCCGCTCTTTGTTGTTGGACAGGCGCGAGAACGGAAGGATGTCGTCGCGCCGGAAATTGCGGCCGATCCCAAGGCATCCGATTTTCTGATTTCGGTCCGATCCGAAGAGCAGATCAGCAGCGGATTGGGTTGGCAGCTCTGGCTTTTCTTTTTGCTGGGAGCGGTGGTTGCGCCGGGAGGGCACATTGCCAGCTATCTCGTTTCGGATGACAGCGTGATCAAGCCGAGTACGATCATGGTTTTTGTCGGGGAACTTATGCTCTTCCTTTTCGTTTGGTTCGTGGGCTGGTTTATCACTGTCTACAACAGCCTTGTCGAATTGCGCCAGCGAGTGGAGCAGGGCTGGAGCCAGGTGGATGTCCAGATCAAGAGGCGCCATGATTTGATTCCGAACCTGATCAACGCGGTGAAAGGCTATCGCGAATACGAGGCCTCCACGCAACAGGCGCTCGCGGCGATGCGCACCCAGATGGAGGCGACGCCTCCGGGGCAGGCGGGTGCCGATTTCCAGGCGGTGCAGGCGCAGGTGAAGATTCTCAAGGAGGCTTATCCCGAGTTGAAAGCGGACCAGAATTTTCTTGCCTTGCAAAAAAGCCTCAGCGACACCGAGTCACGCATCGCATTGGCACGCTCGTATTTCAATAGCATTGCGACTTACTACAACACGCGGTTGCAGGTCGTGCCGGATCGGTTCATTGCCGCGCTTGGCGCGATGAAACCGAAGGCGCTAATGGAAGCGAATGATTTCGAGCGCGCACCAGTGGAGGTGAAGTTTGTGGAGCCGACTCCGCCTGCCGCGCCTAGTAGGAACTCATCGACAGGCGATGGTTGATTGGCTTTTGCTGTTCGGCAGGAATAATCGGCAAACCGGGCAGACTGGTGCGTTCGTACTGGGCGATCTCTGAGCGGCAGAGGGCTTGGAACTCAGTCCAGCGTGGCCAGGATGATTCCATGTCAGCTGAGGCGACCTGGCGCAAGAGGCTTTTCCATTCGATCAGGAGGCGGTCGACATCGCCGCGGTGCACGTGCTCGTCGAGTCCTTCCAGTGGGACATATTTTTTTTCACGCAGAAGGCGGACGATTTCCGCGCCGCCGGAGCCGTAGTTCACCGGCATGCCATCAGAGAGAAAGCCGTCACTGGTAAAGCGCTTGTAGGCTTTTTGGCAAGCCTGCGCGAGTCGTCCGCCCCAGCGCGGCTCGTTGCCGCAGAAGCGGTCACCCGCAGCGAGATTGGCGATGTCTTCCAGCAGATCATCAAGTGGATATTTCTCGTCTTCGAGTCCGGCCAGGACGCCAAGTCCCTCTGCGCCGGAAAAACAGGCCATGAGGCGTCCGCGTCGCGTGAGTTGCAGGTTCTTGTCGAGGATACCGACTCGGTTCCAAAGCCAGAGGAGCGTCGGTTTGGGATCGAGCTGGAGGCATTCGGGCCGATGGACGCAGGTGAAGCAGAATGGGGCGGGATCCTTCTCCCGTCGCACGAGCCGTGCCCGTCCCGCATCGGTCTTGAGTCCGCAGGGGAGAGGCCCGGGGATCTTTTGTGTCGATTCGATGCCGAGCGGAATGAAGTCGGTCGTGAAGAGTTTTTTCTGGAACGCAGCGGCTGCTTCCTCGAGGGGAACGCTCTTGGCCAATTCGCGCAAGAGAGGGCGCCACGGCAGCGGTGCGCTGCGGCGGAGATGTCCCGATCTGGCCTGGCCAAGTCGCGGGGAGCGCTCGCTTACGAGCACGTAGCCCTGGTCGTCGAGTCCGCGTCGTCCCGCGCGTCCGAACATCTGTAAAAGATCGGAGGGCGTGACTTCCCTCGGAAAGCCGCCTGCCGTGAAGCTGGTCGCCGTGACGAGGACGGAACGGAGCGAGAAATTGATTCCGGCGCTCAGGCCGAGAGTCGCCACCACTACGCGCAGTTGTCCGCCTTTGGCCAGTGGTTCAATGAGGCCCGCCCGCTGGACGTAACTGAGGCCGCTGTGATGGAATGCCACGCGCTGGTTGAGTAATTTGGCCAGGTCGGGACCGGCGGCATTCTCCTGATCCTTCGTCAGCCGCAGCGGCTGGGGACATGGTATGCCCGCGGCCACATCGCGAGCGATTTTTTCGGCTTCCTTCCGATGCGGGGCGAAAACGAGAATCGGCCCGAAGTCCTCGCGCAAAGCCCCGGCCAGCCGCCGGGTCCAGTAGCCGGTAATGGAATCCGGAACATTCCGTGCCAGCGAGTCGAGCTCGGCTTCGTCGAGCGGAACGGGACGTTGTTTTTGTTCCACCATCGTCACGCCGCGTCCGCGTCCCAGGCGCAGCAACCAATCGCGCACCACTGCGGGATTGGCCACGCTTCCGCTCAGGAGAAGAAGCTGGGTCTGTGACGGCAGTGAAAGGATAGTGCCCTCGTAGTGGTTTCCGCGCGCCGGGTCGGCCAGCCATTGGTATTCGTCGATGACGTAAAGCGAGGCATTTTTTGGCGCCTGTTGCGCCTCGAGGGTTGCGACCACTAACGGCGCGGAAGGCTCATGTGTGAGGTCGCCCGTCGTGATACCGACGCGCCAGTCGCGGCGGGTCCACTCGGCGAATTTATCGTTGGCCAGCGCGCGGGTAGGAACGGTGTATATCACCTGGCCGGGGCCGCGCTTCTGTTGGAAATATTGCTCAAAAACGAAAGTCTTGCCCGCGCCGGTGGGGGCTTGGACGATGACGTCGTCACCCGCCCCGAGGGCGCGAATGGCCTCGGCCTGCCACGCATCGGGAAGGCGGAGTTGTTGCAGGGCCTCAAAACCGGTCATGCAAAACTATAGCCACAAAAAGGGCAGTGCACACCAAGAGATGAAACATCAAGGCGCGAATCGCCGTGAACTGACGATGCGAAATTTGTAAGGTCCCAACGGCTGGCCTGCGGCAGGCGCCGACGCGGTGGGGCTGAGGTAGCGTTCAATCTCATAGGAGCCGCGCCAGTCGCCCTGCACGACATCGACGCCTTCGTTCCAGACATTTTGGTTTGGATCATTCGACAATTTTTTCAAGACCTGTACGCGAACATGAACCGTATAGGAGTTCGATCGTGTCGTCAGGCGACTATAGAGTTGTGCATAGGGAAGCTCGCGAAGATTGTCGCCGGTAAGACGTCCCTGGCCTTGTGAGCCATTCCAGAACGCGTCAAGCGCCGTTTTGGTCGTGCCGACATTCGTCGAGGCTAGGCCCTGCGGCACGAGCGGCACGGTGCAAATCTCGCTTTCGCTCAGGTAGGCGTCGGCACTGTTGTTGGCGAAGCGGTCCTCAATTTGTGCGATGGTCGCAGTCTCATCAACTTTTTTCCAAATCGACGTGATGGCTGTGCCCGCCGCCTTGTACTTATTGACCATGGAGGCGGGAATGGCCGGGATGCGAAGATCGGTCAGAAGCGCATGCAGCGCGGTGTTGCGATGGATCCATGTGAAAGGTGCGATCTGGTTGTTGAGGTTGATCTTCCCCGCAGTTGTCATGCAACCGCTGATGGCGTACGGCTCGACCACCGGCATCCAAAAATGATCGAGGATGAGATGGTCAGGCGGTGAAGAGAAGCCGGGGTGGTTCGCGTCTCCCGCCGGGTAAGGACAAAAAAGCAGTGTGCGCCACGGCGTCGATTGTGCGGGCTGCGACGGATTGATCCCTGCTGGTAGCGAACCGAAAACCACCGGCGATGGAACGAGTGCATTGGGCGTACGCTGCGTCGTTGCGCCGACTTGACTACCGCTCAGGGAAAAGTAAGCGGTGGCGGGAGCGAGGGTTGTTCCCGCATCGGGTAGGGCGATTTGCGCTCCATCGGGCGCAAGGCCTGGCCCGGTGTCCCAGTCGCCGTTGATGTTTTGCGTTGGCATCATGGTGACAGCTTTGGTGCTCGATGAAGTACTGGTCGGAGCGCTGCACGGGGGACTTGAGGTCCACGTGTAGGAAACGGCGGAACCATCTCGCCAGTCGGTCGCGGTCAGGCTTCCCGTCATTGTTGGATAAGATGTGCTGATCAATTGTGTATTGCCGGAGGCGAAGCAGGCGCTGGTGCCATCGGCAAAGCGAAGGTTGTGCGCTTGGGATCCTCCCTGTACATTGATGGTGCTGAGCGAGTAATTCGGATGCGTATGAAACAGGTTGGTGGGCACGGCGGACAACCCGGCTATGACTCGCAGGTCGCTGTTCGCCTCCACGCTGCGGACGATGTCACCGGCCTGAATGACTTCGGCCCGGCTCAATTGCGTGGCCAGAAGACGGTTGCGCAGATTCATGTAATAGGAAGGCGCGACCTGGCAGGACACGCTGGTTGCCCATGCCGGATTGGATGTGGCTGGGGTCGAACCATCTGCATGATCACACTCGCCATTGATCGTCGGAGCATGGATGGAAAAGGACGGAAGATCGACGTTGAGCGTTTGCAGAACTACGCCGTTGCGGTCGCGAATGCGCACGATCAAGCCGGTAACGCCACTAAAACTGAGCACCCGGGACCACGAGGCGGGCCACGAAGGGCCGCCGGTCAACGGATCGAGTGAGGCGGTGGAAGCCAGCGGCACGGCAAAGGCCTTCGTACCCGCGAACGGATAATTTGCGCCAGAGGACATCGCATCGAGTGCCGCTGCGCGCCAGGCGAGAGGACCTTCGTTGCCGCCCCATGTCCGTTCCGCGGGCAGCGTGGACAGGGCATCGCTGAGAAGGCGCGAGTTGGTCGTTGCCGCGAAGCCAAAATTGCCCGAGGTGCCGCCGCTATTCACGCTGATGCCGTCGAGACCCGAAATTTGAATATCGCAAGCGTCACTCACCTCGGGGAAACCGCAGCCAGGTTGGAAAGTGCAGGGAACGATGAAGGCGCGCACCAGTTCTGACCGGATATCCTTCCAACGATTGGTCGCAGAGCTTACGGCGAAATTTGTTTTCCAACTCGTCCCGGCAATATCATCGGGTGCCGTGTCGTAATCGATGAAGGTTCCGTCCTTGAAGCCGAAGCCGCAGACATAGAAAACCAGCGTGAGGCTGGAGAGCGTGGGGCACCGTCCCATGCCGCGTAACGTTACCTGACTCGCGCCTGAACCGTAAGTGGTCGTCAACGGAACGACAAAACCGCAGCCTGCGCCGGAGGAATCGTTCGCGGCAAAAGGAACGAAAGGCGAGGGGCTTGGATCGACAGAATTCAGGCCGCGGATGAAGTCGGTGATCTCGAGAATAAGCTGCGTCCAGGCCGCACCCGGATACTTGGTCGTGAAGGCTGTTCCCTGACCCGGCAGGGATGTTGAGCCGCGTGCCACAAAGTCGCTGAAGAGTTGAGCATTGGAAGGAACGACGGTGGCGCTCAGATCATCGGTGGAACTAAGTGCATTATGCCGTTGAAAGAAATAGTTCCTTGTTCCGACGGTCGCCGCGGTTTGTACGGCGCGATCGGTGGCGGTTGTTTTGGTCGAATCGAGCGGCGAATCTGACACGGGCCAGATCGCAATGCGTGGCTCGCCCAATAAGGTTGTCTCCGGCGACTGGCTATGGGCAGTGAGGACAAAGCGCGCGGAATTGAGCTGGCTCGCGCTAATGGGATTCGCGACACGTTGACTGGAATTATTCAAGCTTGAGCTGAAGAACAACTCGTCGAGTGAGCCATACAACCGATCCATTTTCGGTGTCACGATTTCTCCGGCGGTCGTCGTCTGTGTACCGAACTCGGATCCTCCCCAGGCGTAACGTGGAGTCAGACCAAGCAGTTGCTGCGATGACAATGCGGCTGTCCCCTGTCCGAAGACCGGCGCGAGTGAAGTCGTCGCGGGATGTCCGGGATAGGAAGAGTATTCGCCTTGGGCGGGCTGCGTCGTGCTCCAGGCAATATCGTCGGTTGACTTGGCGTGAGGGACATTCCAGCCGGTTCCACCCCCCGCCGTGTTGATGTTGATTTTGCTCGTTTCATCGTCGGTCCAGAAAGCAATCCGGGCCACGATTGGGTTCGTTTTGGTGCCGTTGCTGGCCGGACCCAGTGTTCCGTCCTGAAGTTGATACAGCCAGGTGACCGGCATGGAAACATCGTGGCCGCTGTCGATACTGACACCTTCCACGCTTGTCACGGCGGCTGGATCGAGAATGGGATAAAGGGTCGTCCCGAAAAACGAAGACGTTTGCACGGGAGTATTCAGGTCGGTGTAGGCATTACGGTTGGCCGTGGAGTTCCAATCGGCGGGAACATCATTGGAGAGGAACGTAAGCGTGCCGCTCGTATCAATCATCTGCGCGGCGGAATAAAGTTTGTAGCAGGCAGTCGGCTTACGGGAAGAAGAGGTATCATACGTTCGCAGCAGACCGGGTTGGGAAATCCACGCTTTCCCCGTCTGAGTAGTGGCCTGCTGAATTTGTCCGATGACCAGGGCTGCAGCGGAATCGGCCAGCATCTTTTCCTGTGCGGTTGTGGTTTCGCTTTGTCCGCTATGAGCCTGATGGAAGACTCCCTGCAACAAGGCCAGGACCAAAACCATCACCAGCGCCAGCAAGGCCACGGCAAGGACGAGCGACATCCCGGAAGTCCTGCGGACGGCTTGGGCTTTTCTCTTCATGGCGGAGTTTCTTATTGGGACGCGGTATCCGACCACGCTGCCGCCGGAAGTAGGATCTCTCGCTGAAAAAGGCGATGACCGATTTTTTGGGCGGTGAGCGTGCCGTCCAGAGAGGCCAAATCGGCATCGAGCTGTGCCGATTTTTGAAAGAGGCTTGCTGAGAGCAACGCAGGCGGACTCATGCCGTTTTGCGCCGCCAGTACCTGTGCCGAGGCTTCATCAATTGCCATCAAGGCGATGCGCAAACGGGCTGGCAATTGATGGCGCATTAAGGGATTGCTGGCGTCGCGGGAATCGTAACGAAAATCGGTTGCGAGGGATGTTCCGGCATCGTTGACTGCCCGCTCGGGCAGGACAATCAGCGCGATGACATTCTCCGCGAGGGTGGGTGTCGTCGTTTGCGAGGAAACAATCTGTTGAATCCACGACGATGACGACGTGAGCGAAAAGACCTGCAGGGATTCAGCAGGCTGCCGAACCTGCTTCAGCCGCCACCGCCAGCGTTGCGCCGTGGGTAAGAGGAACGACGAGGCGTCCGTATCATTCCCAAACTCGACAAAATAGCCCATCGCATTGAGCAACCGGTTCATGCCTGAGTTTACCTGAGCGTCAGAGTAACCTTGGGGTGAGAGAAAGAAAACAGCGCATCCGGCCGTTGTGCGTCCACTTTTTGCGAGCAGACCGTTGGTTCCATTTGTCGGACCGCAGACAAAAGCCAGGTCGGAACGACGCGCGAGATGATCCGGGACAAAAACCGTGGCCGCGCCGGTCCGGAATGCTCCGCTGCTATCAGCGTAGTCCTGATAAGGCTCCAGCGTCGCTGAGGAGAGGGCCAGTGTCATGGTGGAAAAGGCTTCGCCTGCTTCCGCAAAAGAATCGACCGAGGCCGATTTCCACGATCCCTCGACACTGCTGACCATCTGCAGGACTGTGACCATCGCCATGAGGGTAATCGCGAACGCGACGAGAGCCTCAAGCAGGGTGAAGGCGTTACTGCGGGGACGGGAAAACGACCGCATAGGTTCGCGCGCGATTCGGCGCGCCCAACGGTATGACCTGGAGCGTCAATCGGGTCAGGGTGGTGTTTCCCGTCACGGAGGTAACCGTGCTTTTCGCCGAGTAGGCCGCCTGGGACGAAGTGGCGGGGTTGCCCTGAGAATCTAGCCAGGTCGTCCCGTTCGTCAGCGCTCCCTGTTTGGCTTCCTCGATCAGCGTCTGGGCAATTTGCGCCGTGTCCCGGTCCGTATGCACGAGCCGGGCGGTTTTTTGGCCAATGGCCAGTAAAGGGGCCAAGGTGAGAAACCCGATACTCAAGAGACCAAGCGACAAGGTTGCTTCCACCAGGCTGAAACCGCCTCGTGGATTGCTTCTCCGACCTCGGAAAAGATGGACCCGCATTGTTTGAAAAGGTTGAGCTGACCGTTCAAGATGTCTGACCGTTAATTATCACTTATACCGATGCCGTCACTTCCTTTTTCAAATAACTTATCGGCTGCCGACGTCGAAACTTAAGCGGACTTTTGGCCCTTTTCATCAAGAACCACGACCTCGGATGTTGTTTCCGGGGCAGGGAAGAGCAAGGCGATCCAGCCGACCACCTGGCCCAAGGTATAGACCAAGGGAATCAGCGGCGCTGCCAGCCCGGCAACAAGACGCTGCCAGGCGTGCAGGCGGGAATCGCAGGAGAGAGTAACAATGACCGAGGCGATCAACCAAAGGATGACGAACTCCCATTCAAGACGCCAGTAAATCAGGGCAGCGATCGTTCCCAGCAACATGAAGGGCAAGAGTTGATGAAAGGTGGGCTTCCAGCCGCTCACCCAAAACTGACGGGTGCGTCCCATGCCGTAACGGATCAGCATCTGCCCCATCTGGCCCCAAGTGGAGCGCTGGGGGCGGGAGACTTGCAGTTGCGGATCGTAATAGGCTCCGATTCCTGCGGCCTGCGCCCGGTCAAGCCACTCGTTTTCCTCGTTTGGATAGAGGTCGGTTGAGAGCGGGCCAATTTTCTCGAAGATCGATTTTCGCACCGCCAGGTTGCACAGGATGAGATCGGTCTGCGTTGCGGGGCGGAATTGGCCCCGGGGACTGTACCGGGAGGAAACGGTCCCGACGATCAACACGTGAGTCAGCAACGCATGGAAAATTTGCTCCAGGGCCGAGGCGTCCGGACGCAATAAGGCCGGGCCGCCTACGATCTCCACTTCGCGCTGCGCAAAGGCAGTATCGAGCTCTTTCCAGAAGCCGGCCTCCAGACGGCAGTCATTATCAAGAAAGATGACAATCTCGCCCCGCGCAACGGACAGTGCTGCATTGCGTTGGCGCGCGGGATGAGCTCCCTCCGCCACGAGGATTTGCGCGGAAGAGCCTAAAGGTGGCGTCTCGCGCAAACTCAATAACGCCGGTTCATCCGCCCGGTAATGGCGCAGGGGAATAATGACGGTATAGCGAGGGCGGGGCATGAAGTGCAGGAGTCTACTAAGAGTCGCTGCCACAGTCGATGAGCGGCTTCAGGGGAGAAAATTAGCCCTGCGGTTGACAACTAATAAGAAATAGTGTTTGTTACAAATATGCCGGCCAGTTGCCAATTCGCCACCGGGGTCCATTTCCTTGCCCTGTTGTCGCAGAGTCCCGACACTTTTCGCACTTCCAACGAGATTGCCGAGAGCACGATGACGCATCCCGTGGTTGTTCGCCGGCTCATGGCCAGTCTGCAGGAAGCGGGGCTCGTAGAGACGCAAAAAGGCCCTGGTGGCGGTGTCCGTCTTGCCCGTTTGCCGCGTCAAATTACGCTGGCCGATGTTTATGCTGCGGTCCAGACCTCCGAGCCCCTGCATCTTCCCCACACCCCACCGAACAAGAATTGCCCCATTGGCGAGGCGATGAAGAGCATTCTCGAGGAGGTTTTTGACCGCGCCGAGTCGGCCCTCACCGGCGAGCTGGCCCGCACGACCCTGAGCGATGTGCTCGAAAGCGCCATGGCGCGGCATCGCGCCCAGACCGCCTGATTTCGAAAAAAGTAACAACCACGGTTACCAACCGACAACCCCCAATCCCTAGGAACTATGTCCAAAGTCCTTGTCATTACCGCCAGTCCACGCGGCGAGCGTTCCGTCTCGCGCAAGCTCACCACCGATTTCGCCCAGAACTGGGCGCAGAATCACCCGAAGGAGACCGTCCTGCTTCGCGACGTCGGGCACCATCCCGTGCCGCACGTGACGGAACCCTGGGTCGTGGGTGCCTTCGCACCACCAGAGGCGCAAACCCCCGAATCGAAGGCGGCCATCGCCGTCTCTGACCAGTTGGTCGAGGAATTCCTCAGCGCGGACCGCTATATCTTCGGCGTACCGATGTACAACCTCAACATACCCTCCACCTTCAAGGCTTACATCGACCAGATCGTACGCGCCGGAAAGACCTTTGCGGTCGGGCCCAACGGCTATGAGGGACTCGTGAAAGGCAAGAAGGCGCTCTTTATCACCTCGAGTGGAGGATCATTTCCAGCGGGATCGCCCATGGCATCCTACAATTTTCAGGAGCCCTATTTGAAGGCGATTTTTGGCTTCATGGGCGTGACCGATGTCCAGTTCGTCGTGGCCGACAGCATGAACCAGGGTGATGACGCGTCCAAACTCTCCCGCGAAAAAGCGGAAAGCACCCTCAAGGAACTGGCGACAGGCTGGTAATCGATTATCTTTTTAAATTATGAGCACCATCAACGATAACGTCAAAAAACTGGCTCCTGACCTTACCAAGGGATTTCCGGCCAGCCCTCACAAGATGATCGCCGGGTATGTCCTGGCTGCGCGCTGCGTCGATAAATGCCGGGCCGTCCTGGCCGGAACCAATGGCGAATACCATTTCGATTGTCCGCTGGACAACATGTGGCTTGGCTTTGCCGGGATCAAGGGATCGGACCTGAAAGAATTCGTCGCCACGGGCGCGGACAACGATGCCGTGGCCAAGTGGGTTACCGAGCACGCCACGAAGCGTCCCCGCGTAGAAATCGTCAAATGGAACAACGAATGGCGCTATAAACGGATGAGCGAACTGCCGGGCGAGCTCCAGGAATTCATGGAGGACTACATTCCTGCCAATGTACCTGCCAATGCGATTCACAAGCTCCGCTATTTCTTCGATATCTACGACCTCGAGGAAAAGCGGATCAGGGCTTAAATCCCCTCGGTCGATTTGCCTGGATGACGCCGCGGGGCGCATCCAGGCTTTCGTCTGGAAATGAACGCCGTCCATCCGAAAGTCCTCGAACTTGCCGCGGACCTGACGACCAGTTTCCCGCGCAGTCCCCGGGACATGCTCGCGGGCTACATCATCGTCGCGCGCGCGGTCGATAAATGCCGTGCGGAACTGGCTGGAAAAGTGGGAGCCTACAAATTTGACGGCTTCATGGATGGTCTCTTCTTCAGTTTTACAGGCATCACCGGCCCCGCATTGCGCGAGTTCATTGCCACCGGCGCGGAGGATGAAGCCGTCGCCCGGTGGATCAGCGAACACGCGCGGAAACGTCCCCGCGCCGAGATCGTGCAATGGAACAACGAATGGCGCTACAAGCGTATCAGCGAAATGCCGGACCGCTTTCAGCAGTTCATGGAGCGATATATTCCATCCGTCATCGACCCAGAACAAATGCCTAAGCTTACTTACCTTTTCGATGTTTTCGACCTCGAGGAAAAGAAGTTCGGAAGTTAGAGGCGAAAGGTGCAAGTTTTCTTTGAACTTTTTGACTCGGCATGCGTCTCTTACCTTAAGGTGAGATGTGCCTCTTGATGAAAAGAGGCCCCTCTTCCTGTAAGATTTTGGCTCTCCACAACGATCCTTACGCATGCCTGCCACTTTTACGTTCAAGCTTTGGCTGATCCGGGGACTTTTGGTCCTGGGTGTGGAGATCGCTTGTTTTGGGGGCAACGCATTGGCCCAGGATACTGCCCGGGGGGCTTGGCAGCAGTACGACTGGTTGAAGCCCGATCCCGATCAACAAAGCCAGGCCGGTGGAAGCACCGTCAGCACCAGTGCGGCGCAGGAGAAGAAAGATCCGTTCAAAGTCGTTTCGACGGGCGCCTTGTGGCAGGAAAAAACCAGCACCACCTATACGCGTCCGGTGGCCGATTCCATGCTGCTCTCCTACGAATCGAGCAGTACCTTGATGAGCGAATCATCCACGGCAGCGCTGCCTCTGGCGGGTGGTACGCCCGACAATTTATCGCGCGGGCAAAAAGTGGGATTGCAGTATCAACCGGCGGAACCGGTGACGCTTCGCGGTAACTTGCATGCCTCGACGAATGATGCCGCCACCTCCAGCGATTCTCTCGTGACGAGTGGCGGCCAGGTCTCGGCGGAAACCCACCTGCCGATGAACTCGGTGCTCATCTTCGGCGCCAATTCCGACCGCTCCGGCACCGAATCGAGTTCCGCTCCGGCCACCACCACGACCGCTTACGATGCGCAATTGAGCCAGCCAGTGGGCAGCCTTCCCCTCTCGGCCGTTCTCAAGGGCCATTATGAGGAGATGCGCACGCCCGGTTCGCCCCTTGGTCGTACGCCTTCCCTGGAACAATCGCTGACTTGGAAGCCCCTGCAGGACACGACGGTGCAAATGGGACTGCGTCAGCAGCAGTACCAGGAATATCCCGGCATCGACAACCAGTTCAACCAGGCGATCTTTGCCGACCTCTCCCATAAGGTTATTGATAACATCACCTGGCACAGTTACGGGGAGATCCTCAACACGCGCGGGTTGGTCGACCAGGCGCCTCTCTCGCCCATCGCTTCCGGATCCAATGGCACGGCCCAGGCCACGGGCCCGGGTGATAACATGAGCCTGACCAGTTCGGTCCCGCTTTCCTTCCAGGACCAGACTCTCACGATTTCCACGGGGCCTTCAGTCCAGTTACAAAAGGACATCTCCGCCAGCGTGGAGTACAGCAACCGCTGGGACAAGAATCCCAATCCCGGCTTCGTCGGCCAGGAGCAACGCGTTTCGCTTTCAGTAAAAGGCTCGTTTTAGAAGTTGGCGGCAGGCAGGCTCGGAAAGGCCCGCCATGAAACTGCTCCTTCGGCTTTCGCTCGCGTTGCTTCTTTGCCCGGTATCGCTGAGTTTATGTGCCCAGACGACGGCTCCGGTTGTCGCGAGCCCCTATCAAAAATGGACGCATGGACCCTCGACCAGTCCGGACTATTTTCCGATTGCCGTCTGGCTGCAGGACCCGGCGCATGCGGAAGATTTCCGCCGTGCGGGCATCAATACCTATCTAGGCTTGTGGGAGGGGCCGACTGAGAAGCAGCTTATCGCGCTTAAGCAGGCCAACATGAAGGTCATCTGTGAGCAAAACGACGTGGCCCTTCAGCATCTCGACGATCCGACCATCATTGGGTGGATGCACGGTGATGAACCCGACAACGCCCAGGAATTACCGGACAAGAAAGGGTACGGCCCGCCTATCGCGCCGGAGAAAATCATTGAGGAGTATGCGCAAATAACCAAGGCCGATCCGTCGCGGCCCGTGATGTTGAATCTTGGTCAAGGCGTGGCCTGGAACGATTACTACGGGCGCGGCGTGCGGACGGGCCATGCGGAGGACTATCCCGCGTACCTTAAGGGCGCGGACATTGTTTCATTCGATATCTATCCGGTCGTCCACGAGAGTCCCAAGATCGCGGGTAAACTCTGGTACGTGGCTAAAGGCGTCGATCATCTCGTGGAGATCGGTCAGGGTGAAAAGGTGGTCTGGAATTGCCTTGAATGTACCCATATCGGCGCGGCGGACCGGAAAGCCACGCCGCAGCAGATGCGTTGCGAGGCCTGGATGTCGCTCATCCACGGCTCGCAGGGGCTGATTTATTTCGTCCATCAATTCGCGCCGAAATTCCGGGAGGCTGCGCTGCTCGACGACCCCGAGATGCTCGCTGCCGTCACGACTCTGAACCAGCAGGTCACCTCGCTGGCCCCAGTCCTCAATTCACCGACGCTTCCCGACAACGGCGAATTTATTGTTGCAGGGTTGAAAGATGCCCCAGTTCCGCCTGTCGATACCATGGTCAAACATTTTGGCGGTTCTACCTACATCTTCGCAGTTGAGAGACGTGGCGTGACGGCCAAGGCCTGGTTTATGCGTCGTTCGGTTGGCCTCAACTTGGACACCTACCAGGTGAACGTTCTCGGCGAGAACCGAACGATTAACGCGAAAGATTGCCAGTTCAGTGAGACCTTCGCCCCATGGGACGTCCATCTTTACCGGGTGGACAAATCGGGGCCGTGAGGCCACGCGATCACTCCCGCGTTGGTGGTCGCTAATTAGGGCCCGTCGGCTGCATCCCTGCTGGTGAGGTCGCCTGGGGCGGCGGCACCACGGGCATGCCGCCATCGGCGAGGTGGCCCTGATTGGCCGCGATTTGATTCGCCAGATTCTCGAGAGCAGCCTGCCGCTCGTTGATGGCATCCTGTTGGATCTGGGCCCGCTGCTGCTTGAGCGACTTGATCTCGGCGCGCCAATTATCGAGCCGTTCGGCATTTTGATCTGCGACTTCGCGTTCCAGCTTTTTCTTATCGTTGGTCTTGGATACGGCGTTGTAAATGATGCCGCTGAGCAGGCCCACGCCGGCGCCAATGCCCGCGCCCATGCCGGCATTGCCCGCGATGGCACCGAAGGCCGCGCCGCCTGCCGCGCCTGCTGCTGCGCCTCCACCAATCCGTTCCGCTGACTTGGTCGGCTCGCCGCTGCCGTCACCGCCGAAGTGGGCTGTCTGGGGTTTCGGCTTGGGTGGATCAGCCGGTACCTGTGCGAGGCGAGAGTCCGTGTCCAATTTCACCTGGGCATCAATTTGCTGGAGATGATGTTCGAGCGACGCAATGACTTCGTCGGTTTCCACTTGATACGCATGCATCTGTTGCCGATTGACGAGATCATGAGGCAGCAGCCGGTCCGCCGTCACGACGTTGGTCAATTTGTTGTAGTGAATATTGAAGAGTGTCGACCTCGGTTCATTGGCCGCCGCCTCAACCCGGGCATGACTCGTGTCCCAGTAGGTGCCGGGCGGCAGGCCCTGGTTCAGGACGAGCATCCCGGCGAAGTGGGACACCTCCGGGCTGGGCGAGGCCCACTGGGACTGGGGCACGCGAAGCAACTCACCGGGGACTTCGACGTTCACTTGGTAGGTCAGATTGGTCGCCTCTTTGGTGTCGTCGTAGTGAACTGGCTCGATACTGTTTACCGTGAGGCCCTGCTTTTTCAGGTAATCCACGACCTGCGCCTGGTTGGGGAGATCGAAGGTACGCGTCCACCAACCCACATCGGGCTTGACCGGCTGCATCAGCGTCGACTGGTTGACCGGCCCTTCCTGCCACGAGGCGACGTTGAGTAGCGGGGTCTTCGGTTCCTTGCTGGATGAGCTATGGAGCCAGCTTGAGCCCAGATAAATCCCGCCAACAACCAGCGCGAGCAGGAAGACCGCTGCGAACGCACCGAGAAAAGGGGCCACGAAACTCGGAAGACCATTGGGAGGTGGTTTTGACTCCGTTTCCAGTAGAGGCTCCTTTTTCTTGCCGTTGCGGATTTCCGAGCGGGGAGGTGGGAGGAAGGAAGGTTCGGGCATGGGCGGCTCCGGTGGCGGTCTCTTCTAAATTTGGACTCCCAGCTGGTGGCGTCAAGGCGGAGAACTCACGATTTAAGTATCCACGCATCCAGATATGTTCATATTTTTATTGCGTTATGATGCCCATGGAGGGTAGGGTTCGCGTCATGTCCAAATCCTATATTTTCTCGTCCGAGTCGGTGACCGAGGGTCATCCTGACAAAGTTGCCGATACGATTTCCGATGCCGTGCTGGACGCCTGTCTGGCGCAGGACAAGCACAGCCGCGTGGCGTGCGAAACGATGGTGAAGTCGAACCTCGTCGTCGTCGCCGGGGAGATTACGACCAAGGCCGATTTCGATTACAACAAGGTGGTCCGCGCCGCGATCAAAGAGATCGGCTACACGGAACCGGGCGAATCCTTCAACGCCGCCGGTGTCCATATCATGAACGCGCTGACCGCGCAGAGCGCGGACATCGCGCAGGGCGTCGATGACAAGGAAGCCGAAGGCAAGGGCCACGCTGAGCAGGGCGCGGGCGACCAGGGACTCATGTTTGGCTTCGCGGTCAACGAGACGCCGCACCTGATGCCGGCCCCGATTTATTACGCGCACGCGCTCGGCGAACGCCTGACCAAGATCCGCAAGGCGGGCAAGGTCGGCTGGCTCCGTCCCGATTGCAAAACCCAGGTTTCGCTCCAGTACAACGGCAACAAGGTTGAGCGTATCGACGCGGTCGTCGTCTCGACCCAGCACCGCGAGAGTGCAAAGCACAAGGACATCTACGACTTTATCGTCGAGAACGTGATCAAGGACGTGCTGCCGAAGGAACTTCTTGATGCCAAGACCCGCTATCTCGTCAATCCCACGGGCCGCTTCGTCATCGGCGGGCCCGAAGGCGATTCTGGTCTCACGGGACGCAAGATCATCGTCGATACCTACGGCGGCATGGGCCGTCACGGTGGCGGCGCGTTCTCCGGCAAGGACCCGAGCAAGGTTGACCGCAGCGCGGCTTACATGGGCCGTTATGTGGCCAAGAACGTCGTCGCGGCGGGCCTCGCGGATCGTTGCGAAATCCAGTTCGCCTACGCCATCGGTTATCCGGAACCCGTCTCGGTCCACATCGACACGTTCGGCACCGGCAAGGTTGACGACGACAAGATCGCCGAGGCCGTGAAGCAGGTCTTCAGCTTCAAGCCCGCGAACATCGTCAAGCAGCTCAACCTGCTCCGACCGATCTACAGCAAGACCACCAACTACGGTCACTTCGGTCGCACCGATGATCTCGATGCGCTGACGTGGGAGAAGACGGACAAGGCGGCCGACCTGAAGAAGGCGGCGGGACTGTAAAGAACACGCAAATGAGGACCTTTTTCTACAGAAGTCTGGGGATTCTGGCCCTCCTTGCTGCAGTCTTTGCGGCCTTCTCCTCAAGGGGCCCCTGGCTGAATGCACATCCTAGGTGGTTCGTAGCAGTCCCCTTGGGATTGGCAGTTTTGCTGGGATGTTTAGGGATTTATTTACTGCGTGTGCCGATTCAGCAACCGCAACAGCCTAATCTTCATGCATATACCCTAATGAAAGTTATGATCGGTATAGCTGCGTTAGGGGGCGTGATTCTAACTAGTTATATGCACGGCGACACAGACATGGATCGCGGCGGAATCCAAATGCTGAATCGCATAGCTAAGGACTATCTGATCGTAGTTCCCGTCCTAGCTGCCGGCGGCTTTTTGTTCGCTTGGTTTCGAAAACGGAAAACCCTTCCTGCGGTAAATACGCATAAATTTCCCGTGAAGAAAATTTGAGAAGAATTTCAACAACACAAACAAAGAAAAAACACCATGAGCAACGACTACAAAGTTAAGGACATCACGCAGGCCGATTTCGGCCGCAAGGAAATCACTATCGCGGAACACGAGATGCCCGGTCTCATGGCGCTGCGTGCCGAGTACAAGGGCAAGAAGCCCCTCGCGGGCGCCAAGATCGCGGGCTGCCTCCACATGACCATCCAGACCGCTGTGCTCATCGAGACGCTGGTCGACCTCGGTGCGGAAGTGCGCTGGTCTTCCTGCAACATCTTCTCCACGCAGGACCATGCCGCCGCGGCCATCGCCAAGGCCGGCATCGCGGTCTTCGCCTGGAAGGGCATGAACGCCGAGGAATTCGACTGGTGCATTGAGCAGACGCTCAAGTGGCCGGACGGCTCGCAGCTCAATATGATCCTTGATGACGGCGGCGACCTGACCAACATGGTCCACGACAAGTATCCCGAGCTCATCGCCGGCATCCATGGTCTTTCCGAAGAGACGACCACTGGCGTGCATCGCCTCTATGAGCGCGTCAAGAAGGGCACCCTCAAGATGCCCGCGTTCAACGTCAACGACTCGTGCACGAAGAGCAAGTTCGACAATCTCTACGGTTGCCGCGAATCGTTCATCGACGCGGTCAAGCGCGCCACTGACGTCATGGTCGCGGGCAAGGTTGTCGTCGTCGCCGGTTACGGCGATGTCGGCAAGGGTTGCGTGCAGGCCGCGAAGGGTCTCGGCGCCCGCGTCGTCGTTACGGAAATCGATCCGATCAACGCCCTCCAGGCCGCGATGGAAGGTTTCCAGGTCACGACCATGGACGAAGCCTGCCAGTTCGGTGACATCTTCGTCACTACTACCGGCAACGTCGATGTCATCACCCGCGCCCACATGGACAAGATGAAGACGCAGGCGATCGTTTGTAACATCGGTCACTTTGATTCCGAAGTCGAAGTCGGTTCGCTCTACAACGACAAGGGCCTCAAGAAGGTCGAGATCAAGCCGCAGGTCGACCAGTTCACCTGGCCCAACGGTAAGGTCCTCACGGTTCTCGCCGAAGGCCGCCTCGTGAATCTCGGTTGCGCCACCGGTCACCCGAGCTTCGTGATGTCCGCCTCGTTCACCAACCAGACGATAGCGCAGCTCGAGCTCTGGAGCACCCGCGGCCAGAAGAAGTACAAGAACGAAGTCTACGTTCTACCCAAGGCGCTCGATGAGAAAGTCGCCCGCCTGCACCTCGACCAGCTTGGCGTGAAGCTCACCAAGCTGACCCCGAAGCAGGCCGAATACCTCGGCATCTCGGTCGATGGTCCTTACAAGGCGGAGAATTACCGCTACTAAAAGGTAGAGACGGAAGTCCCTGCCGGCCGTCGAGGGACGCGAAGAGACTCGCGTCCCTACCTGAAAAAGCCCCGGATGCTGATGCGTCCGGGGCTTTTTGTTTCACTGTCGGCCATCCTTCGACGGGCTCAGAATGATGGAACGAGGGGGCTGCGGTTTACTTCTTTGCCGGCTTTGGGGTCGTTGCGGACGGAGTTTTTGCAGGCGGCTTATTCCCTGGGGCATTTGTCGCCGAATTGACGAGGTCCACAAAGCGGGCGTCGTCGTGCATGCCCTTGAAGTGGGGATCCACGCGCGCGGCGAAGAGGGCGTTCGTGCTGATCGCGGAGGCCTGGGTGAGATATTGGAGGGCCGCATCGCGGTGATCGAGCATCGCGTGGAAGGCGGCGAGGTTGTAAATCATCTCAGCCGACTTGGGATCGATCTTGGCCCGGGCCTCGAGGAACGCGATCGCCGCCTCGATGTTGTGGACCTTGTTGACGTAGTACTCGATGACGCCGGACATATCGTCATGGCTCCAATTGGTCAGCCCCGCCGCGGTGCGCAGACGGTCGTTGAGTTCGGTGAGCTTGCCCTCATCCTGTAGCAGCCGGGCCAGTTCGAGATTGAGGCTGACATCATATGGGGCCTTGGCCAGCTGGTCGCGCAATTCCACCTCGCGTTTGCCAAAGAGTTTTGCCGCCTTGAGCGCTTCGATGGTGTAATAAAACTGCTCGTTGGCGGGATCGGCGTCCGCCGCCGTCTGGGCGACGGCGAGCGCCTCGTCATAACGTTTCTGCCGGACGAGAAGACGGGTCAGGTTATTAACCGAGTCGGGCATTTGTGGGCAAAGCGCGAGCGAAATGCGCAGCCAATGTTCCTCTTCGCTGTCGAGCTGACGGTAGCGGTAGATATCCGCGTGCCAGAGGGCCAGTTTACCGAAGTTGAGCATGGCCATGGGATCCAGCCGGAAGCGCGGATTCGAGAGCAACTTCTGGCTGTAGTCGTCCCAGAACTTGCGGTCCTTCTCGATTTCGGAGGGCGGAATCGCGTCCAGCGGGGTGGGGCTGAGCTTGAGGATGAGCCCCCAAGGCTCGAGGTAGGGATACATCCACGTGAGTGGGACGCTTTGTTCGATGTAGAAGGTATGGTCCTTCTTGTTCTTCTCGAAGATTTTCCTCGCCACGATGCCGTTGACGTCGAAGACGTCATTGGTGCCCGGGCGCAGGCGCTGTCCCGGACCGCCTGCCTTGACGCGGGCCTGTACTTCCGGCGTGTTATCGTAATCTTCCCAGCATCCCAGCAATTCGTCATCGCTCATGCAGGTGACATTCTTCTTCGGATAGGCCGTGTCGCGACCCAGCCACTTTTCAAACGGCGTGTAGTCTTCCGGCTTCGGACGGAATCGGTCGTCGTATTGGTCGCGGATATAACGGGTGTAGTAGGTGTCGCACAACGCATTCTGGGTGATGACGGTCACGTCGCGGCGGTCAAAAGCTGGATCGCGTTTCCATCGGGAATCCTGCTGGCTTTCGACAAAAGCCGTGTAAGTGGGCACGAAGCGCCCGGCGTCCGATCCCCCGAAATAGACCGCGTTCCTGTCCATGTCGCGCATCATGTCGGTGCCATAGTACCAGCCGAACCAATGCTCCGCCTGGCTGCAGTTGTCGAAATTACTCCAGAGCGGAAGGAGCGACAGGAAGATCGCCGGCGCGCTGAAGACCAGGGTGCGATACTGGGTAACGGTCTCCGCCATCGCTTCATAGAGATAGGTCATGGCGGCCAGCGCGCCATAGCCCATCAAGATCACGAAAATACAATGGGATTGCAGGTGAAAGACCTTGTACTGAAGATTCTTTTGGAAATCGAAGGCTTCCTGCGGCGCGATGAGTTGAAGCATGAAGCCCAGGAGAAAAAAGGCCGTGCCCAGGAAAATGAACCAATTGACCTGAGGCCAGTCGCATCGTCGCAGATAGAGCAACGCCGCCAGGGTGAGAAAGATCAGCGGGACCGTGAAGTTCTGCTGCAGATTGAACCCGTAATAATAGAAGGTCTTGGCCAGTCGCGGAAAATAATCGGGCAGGCCGATGGTGGCGTCCAGTTGGGCGTTCGGGTCGACGACGCGGATCGCCTTGCCGAAGGTCGTTTTGATCAGGGCCGGAAGACTTTTGGGGTATTGTTCGCGGCTGACTTCATAAAAGAAACCGCTCCGGTCGGAAGCGAAACCCCAGTTCATGGGCGGGTTGGTGGAAGACGCAAAACGTTCGTAAGAATAGGGCATGAGCCCAAGCCAGCCGACGACGAAGATGCCGATGATCAACCGGCGATCGAGGATCGACGTGTAGAGCAGGCCCAACGCCAGCGCCGCCATGAATAGGGTGATCACCCCTTGGAAGGTGGTGATCTGCAGCCAACCGGGATGGACAAGGCTGCCGTAGAGCCAGATGCTCCTGGAAGCCAGCCAGCGTTGGGCGTGGTCTTCGCTCGGGCCCATCAAGTATTGGCCATAAGCGAAAACCGCGCACGCCGTGGCCACTCCCAACAGAAAGAGGTGCAGCCGGAATTGCTTCATGTAGAAGAAGGAAACGACTGCCGTCATTGCCAGGATGAGGCGGGCCATGACGACGCTGATGCGTTGCAACACTTCATCCGGCGGATGCAGTGGCTCATTTCCGGAAAGCCAGCTGATATAGACCAAAATGGAGAGGCTGAAGAGATTAACCGCGAGAAACACCGAAAAGAAGAGGCCGGGATAGGTAACAGTTGGGTTCTTGCGGGAAGCGGCCACCATTTCAATGAGGAGGGCCGCCAACAAGAAGGCCGGGATGATCTGGACCAGGGTATGGTGGTTGGTCAGGCCGAGCGAAAAGACCAGTACGGTCAGGACCAGGCGCCGGCCTTTGTTGGGCTCGAGCATCCAGAGGTAGAACAGGAGCAGCACCAAGTTCAGGATCAGCGCCTGGATGGTGCCATGGACTGCGGCAATCGTGGCCTGGCTCCACATCACGTCGCTGAAGCCGATGGTGAGTCCCGCAAACATTCCCGCATAAAAGCAGAAAGGCCGCACCGCCGTCTGGGTCGCCGCATCGGTCCAGCGTTGCAGCAACCAGCGGCCCGAGTGGCAGACCAGCAACGTCAGTACCGCGTTGGAAGCCGCGCCGAACAGGGCCGATTGCAGGTTGATCCGCCAGGCCAGATTGCCGAAGGGGAAAATATGGGAGAGAATGAAACCGGACAGCGTCCAGAGCGGATAGCCGGGTGGATGGCCCACGCCGAACTTGGTCGCGGCGGTGATCAATTCGCCCGAGTCCTCCAGCGTCACATTCGGCGCCAGCGTCGCAATATAGACGCCCAGCGTGATGAGAAAGACCAGTCCCGCCGCAATGAAATCGGAACGCTGAAACCGTTCCGGTCGTGAGGCGGGCAGGTTTAGTAGCGATTCATCCGGTTTGATGACGGAGGCGACGGTGGTGAGGCTCATGACGCCGCCTTTCCATTGGAGATCGCCGAACTTCCCTGGCCATGTCCCCGCAATGCCATCCACGGCACCCGCCAGATCGCCTCGCGCACGATGTGTCCCGACATTTTCGAAACGCCTGCAAAACGATCTTCAAAAATGATCGGGACTTCGGTGATTTTCCAACCCTTCCGCCAGGCCATGTGGGTCACTTCGATCTGGAAGGCGTAACCGTCGGAGTGGATTTGCGACAGATCGAGGCTGGCCAGTTTGTCGGGACAAAAAGCCTTGAACCCGCCAGTCGGGTCGGTGAATGGCATGCCGGTGATGCAGCGCACATACAGCCCTGCACCGAGGCTTAACATCAGGCGGTGCAACGGCCAATTGGTCACGCGGACGCCATCGCGGTAACGGGTGGCAAGGACGAGATCGGAACCTGCCTCAAGCGCCTGGATCAATTCGGGAACGGCTTTCGGGTCGTGGGACAAATCGGCATCCATTTGCACAACTGCGCTGCAGGGTTCTGAAGCATGGCGCTGAATCACCCAGGCGAAACCCGCGAGATAAGCGGAACCAAGGCCCAGCTTGCCTGTCCGTTCCAGCAGGAAAAGCGACTGGTTAAAGCGCGGATGCGCCTTCACCCACGCAGGCGTACCGTCCCCGGAGGCGTCGTCTACCAAGAGGAGCCGCGCATTAGGCACGGCAGCCCAGAGCCGTTCCGTAAAGCGGGGCAGATTGTCCAACTCATGATAAGTCGGGACGACGATAAAGGGCGACGGCATGGGTTCAGATAAGTTCGGAGATCGAGCCATAATCGGGATCGAAGAGGCGCTTGTAACTGCGCAACGCGTAGGCGTCGGTCATCCCGGAGAGATAGTCGCAGAGAAGGCGAGCCCGTTCCATGGCGTCGTCCGTTTCGTGGATAAGGCCATGCACTTCGCCCGGCAAAAGACAGGCGGAGGTTTTGCCGAGATAATTATCGAATAAGGTTTGCGCCAATTTTCTCAGGATTTGTCCGCCCTTGAATTCGATCTGCTGCAGGGCGGAGGAGCCGAAGATCAATTCCCGGCAAAGCATCTTATGCAGGCGGATCCGGGCCCGGGCAGTCTCGGTCCGTTGCAACTTATAGCGATGGCGGTGGGTAAGTGAAGACATGAAGTTCTCTTCCAGCTTGAGGGAAGCGCTTTGTATCAAATCGCCAATCACGCCATTCATCAAGGGTTGAAGCTTGTTTTTTTTGATCATGTCGATCAGTTCATCGAGATGCTTCCGCTGGAGTTCGTCGAGTTTTTCGCCATGATTTTCGCGCCACGCCTGCAATTTGTCGGCGCTCAGGAACCGGGCCTTCACGCCATCGACAATGTCGAAGCACGAATAGGCGACGTCGTCCGCGAGGTCCATGATCTGGCATTCGATGCTTTGGAAACTGTTCACCTCGGTCGAATTCAATTTTTTGGCCAGATCACCCTCGCCGAAACAAAACGCGAGAATCCCCGACTGGTCGTCGTAAATGAAATGATTCTTTTCGTCGCCACGGTTCTGATAGAGACGTTTGTACTTCAGGACACCGTCGAGCAGCGCGCGGCTCGGGCTCATTCCGCCGCGCCCTCTCATGCGGTTATAAATGGTCCGGGTCAGGATGCGCAGCGTCTGGGCATTGCCTTCGAATCCCCCGAAGTCCTTCATCAGCTCGTTGAGCACTCGCTCGCCTGCGTGGCCGAACGGGGGATGGCCGATGTCGTGGGCGAGGGAGATCGCCTCCAGCAACTGCGTATCGACCTGCACCTCGGGCGCGGCTTTGCGGAGCCAGATTGCAACCGATTCGGCCACCCGGGAAACTTCGAGCGAGTGCGTCAGCCGTGTCCGATAAAAATCATACTCGCCCGCCTGAAAGACCTGCGTTTTGGCCTGCAAGCGACGAAAGGCCGGGCTGAACATGATGCGGTCACGGTCCTGGTGAAAGACGCTCCGGTAATCTGGTTTGCGGGAGCCATTGAACGGATCGCAAAAGCACTCCTGGTCAAAAGGGTTGTAGAAATCAGCCGACATCTTTTCACTCTAGGGCGTGTGGCCAAAAGAACACAAGGCCGCGCCGTTTCCGCAATTGATCTCCTTGCGGTCTTGATTACAAAACGAAGAAAATCCCAAAAAGGTGTTGCCGCATTTCTCATTTGAGCTTACTTACCCGATACGTAATTAGTTCTCTTATGTTAGCAAAAACCAAGTGCGAGCACGCCACGACCAAGCGATTCAAGGCGAAGCTCAAGCCCTATCACCATCATTTTGATAAGTGCTCCAAGGCCGTCCGTGTCCATCACGGCGTCACCAAGGGCAAGACGAAGGGCAAGGTCCGGCTCGGCGATCTCGTTACCATTCCCGACAGCGACCTCCATCATGTCATGGACCACGAGGCCATGATGGCCATCGCCCACGCCATCGAGGATATCGCGTCCGAAGAAGGTCAGGGCGAACTGATTGCCACGTTTCAGGATTTCAAGAATTTCCTGCCTTACAAAAAGCGTTACCGGGAAATGGCTGAGCGCCTTGATGCGGTCCGCGTCTGGGGTGAGGGCACGGTACCGAAGGGCTGTGGGAATATTGATTTCGTCCAGGTCGACGAAAAGTTGCTTCGTTACTGGCTCGTTCTTTTCGATAGTGAGCACTCCCGTGCCGTCCTGCTCTGCAAGCAGATGAACAAGGCCACGGAAATGGCGGACAAGAAATTTCTCGGTTTCTACAGTTTCAATCCCTACCTCGTCCAATCGATCCGCTGGCGCTTTAACCTGATGGGGTCTGGCTTGAGCCGGATGATTACTCATTGGGAGAAGAGTTTTCCTTTCCCGGACCTCAAGATGCGTGATTTGGATCGCTTAATTCGCCAGCCAGATGTTGTTGATGTTTAATTGGTTGCGGTTTATCTAAAAAGATTCCCACTTTTCTTTGAACGTCAGTCTCCCTGTCGGGTCTATCCCTTTGTAAGTTTCATTCATTCTCCTCCTTGATTACAGGCGCTAACTTGGGTTAGCGCCTGTTTTCGTTTCAGCACGAAACGTCGCCCACCTCGGCTCCATTCTTTCGGCGTGACCGCCGCCGCCTTTTTCGACAGGCTTGCTCCTTATGCGTCACACCATCACCGTATTGGTCGAGAATCGTTTCGGGGTTTTGACGCGCATCGCGGGTCTGTTCAGCGGGCGCGGCTTCAACATCGAAACGCTCAACGTCGGCCCCACCCACCGTCCTGACACTTCGCGCATGACCATCGTGGTCGTCGGCGATGACCGTGTCCTGGACCAGGTCACGCGCCAGCTCAACAAGCTCGTCGACGTGATCGAGGTGAAGGATTTCCGCGAGGGCGAATACGTGGACCGCGAATTAGTCCTGCTCAAGATCAAGGTCGACTCCAAGTCGCGCGCCGAGGCGATGCAGATCTGCGACATCTTCCGCGCGAAGATCGTTGATGTTCAACCCAAGAATCTGACCATCGAGATCACTGGCAACGAATCGAAGGTGTCGAAATTCATCACCCTGATGGAGACCTTCGGCATCCTCGACCTCACCCGCACAGGCAAAGTCGCGATCGCGCGGAAATAATTTTAATGTAGCGGCGGTCTATGACCGTCGCTGCCTAACAATTTAAACTTATGGTTACCACTGTCACCGAAGATACTTTTCCTCAAGAAGTCAAAAATCATGCCGGACAAGTGTTGATTGATTTTTACACGCCGTACTGTCAGCCGTGCCGGATGATGGCACCGATTTTGGACCAGATTGCCACCGAGCGCGGTGAGGCATTAAAAGTGGTCAAGATTGATGCCAGCACCGAACAGGAGCTTGCCAAGGAATTTGCTATCGGAGCGGTGCCAACTTTTGTGCTGATGCAAAACGGTACGCAAAAGGTCCTGACCACAGGATTCAAATCAAAGAAGGTCTTTGAACAGTGGCTGGATGAGAACCGAAGTTAACTTTGTCGGCTCCGCCGGTAGGTCCCGGGTGGCACACCGTGGAAGCGGCGGAACTGGCGGCTGAAATAGAAGAGGTTGTCGTAGCCGAGTTGCTCGGCAATTTCCTTGAAGGGAAGTTCCGTGTTGCCGACGAGGTCACGCGCCCGACCCAGGCGCAGTTCGAGGACATAGCGGTGCAGGGCAGTACCGGTCTCCTGCCGGAAACGCCGACGTAGCGTACTCAGGGCCATGCCGAATTGGCGGGCCAACGCGGCGTAATCGGGAGAGGCTGCCGGAGATTCTTCCAGCAATGACAGGAGTTTCTCCAGCCATAGCTCGGACCGGGGTTGGAGCCTTCGCCATTCGGCCAGGTCGAGCAGCAAGGATTCAAGCAGATTGGCGGCTCTCGGCACCGACAAAGGACCGGGGGTGTGAATGAGCCGGATGGCGCGGTCCATCAACGCGGCGCAGCGCTCGGCCTCACGCGGCGGGCAGGGCTGCACGCCGAGGAAAAAGAGACCGCTTTGCCGCAGATGGGCCAGCTCCGGGCCGCGCATGGCCGCATAGGAATGGTACCAGGTGGTTCCACGGTGGACGTGAAAGCGGATATGGGGTCCGGGGTAACAGGTCCAGAAAGCGGGGGCTTCCAGGACATGCCGGACGTCGTCATAGAAAAGCTCTACCGATCCCCGGCGGATGAATTGCAGCGAGCAATACCCCTCAAAACGTTTGTCCACGGTGGCGTTGCAGCGCGGCATGATGCCGGCATGAAGGAAGGTCAGGTTGGAGTTCACTGATGATCAAAAAGTATAAATAAAGAGTCAGGGAGTCCATTCTCTTTTGTGGCGGACTAGGCAGGATCGCACATATGAACTCGACCCTTTCTCCGGCTACCTTCACCGTTGCAGCTTATCCGATTTCTCCGGTCCAGAAGGAATATTACGATAGAGAGGGATACGTACTACTCCCTAACCTTCTATCGCGGGAGCAGGTCGATCTCCTGCGCGGCGAAGTGATGGAAATCATGAAAATCATCGGTCTGGAACCCACCAAGTTGAAGCAAACGGGCCAATATTTCTACAGCTCAGTGCTCGATCATTTTGTGCATTCGGAAGTCATGCGACAAGTTGCGTCCGCGCTGACTGGTGGTCCTTCCACGCTCTATATGCCGTTCACCGCCGTGAAGACGGGACAAGGGGGCGGACGTTTTCATTTCCACCAGGACAACCAATACACCCGGCACGATGGGCCTTCGATCAACCTATGGACTGCCCTGACCCCCATGACAGAGGCCAACGGCTGCCTTCAGATCGTTCCCAAGTCTCACTTGAAGGGCACGCTGGATTCGGAGTTATCCGGTGACGGCGATATGCACCACAAGGTCAGGTGGGAGCCCGATGATTTTGTCCAAGTTCTCATGGAGCCGGGCGATTGCGTGGCTTTCACGCGGCTGACAGTCCATGGCTCCGGCCCGAACAACACGCCGGAAAACCGGATTGCCTATGCCGTGCAATATCACCGGGACGATGTTCGCTGGCTCGATGGAGAGAAATGGAGATCGCTGAAGGCCCACCCGCGCTGGCTCGACATCCACGGCTGCAAGGAAATCCTTCCACCCGAAGGCAAACGCGACGGACACTAGAACTCGCCCTCGACAAAGTTGGGAGGGCAGATGGTAGAGTCAGGCTCGATCATCCATGCATGTCTTCGCCTATTTCATCGAGACTCCACGTCCCTTCCTTTTCCACATAGGACAAAACTGGGGACTGCGGTTCTACAGCCTGGCTTACCTGGCCGGCTTTTACGTTCTCTTTGTCGGGATGCGCTGGCAGGCCAAGCGGGGCTGGAGCCTGCTGCGCGGCGACGCCATCTCCGACTACGTCACCTGGGTCGCGATGGCCGGGGTGATCCTCGGCGGACGGCTCGGCTATTGCCTGCTCTACGCGCCACATCAGACATTCACCGATCCGACTTATTTCTTCACGGTCTGGAAAGGCGGCATGGCGAGTCACGGCGGCATCCTCGGGGTGATTCTGGTCATGATCTTCTACGGACGGGCGAAGAAGATTCCGTTCTACAACCTCGCCGATGCCACTGCTTTTTGCGTGCCGATGACACTCGGTCTCGGGCGCTGCGCCAATTTTCTTAACGGTGAACTCTGGGGCCGCCCGACGGATGCCTGGTGGGGAGTGATTTTTCCCGACGCACCACTGGTCAATGGATTCAATGTTCCGCGTTATCCCTCGCAACTAATCGAAGCTTTGTTGGAAGGTCTGCTCCTGCAACTCATCCTCATAGCAATTCGCTTTTCGACGAAACGGGAAGGGGCTGTGGCGCTCACTTTCATGGCCGGATACGCCATCCTGCGCATCGGTGGAGAACAATTTCGCGAGCCGGATGCGGATATCGGATTCTGGTTCGGCTCGATCACTCAGGGTCAGCTTCTCTCTGGTCTGATGCTGCTCATCACCGCCCTGTTGGCCTGGAGACAGTTTAGCTCGCCTCCCAAGCCGGATTCGGAGTTAAATTCAGATGCGACGACTACCAACAGGAAACCATGAGCACCCCCCAATTTCTCCCCGCCGACTATATTGACCTGAAGCAGACCGACCACGCCGGTATTTTTCACGGCGTCACGCAAGCTTGGGAAATTCTCCCCAAGCTGGTCCATTATCTCGAAGCCCAGTTGGTCCCGGCTAATTTTGGCCGCACCATCGGCAAGCCGGTCATCGGCGACAACGTTTATATCGGACGTGGCACGGTCATCGAACCGGGTGCCTTCATCAAGGGCCCCGCCTGGATCGGGCCGAACTGCCAGATCCGTCACGGTGCCTACATTCGGGAGAACGTCATCATTGGCGCAGGCTCGGTCATCGGGAATTCATGTGAGATCAAGAACAGCTTCCTCTGCAACGAATGCCAGATTCCACACTTCAACTACGTCGGGGACTCGGTCCTTGGCGCAAAGGTGCATCTCGCGGCGGGCGTGATCGTCTCCAATCTCAAGCTTAACGGCGATTTCATCACCATCCGCGTCGGCGACGATATCGTCACCACGGGTCTGCGCAAGTTCGGCGCGCTCATTGGCGATGGCGCAGAAGTGGGCTGCAATGCTGTGATCAATCCGGGTTCCGTCATCGGGCGTCGCTCCCTGATTTATCCCGGCGTTTCCTGGCGTGGCGTTCTCCCTGAGAACGCCATCGCAAAGGAAGCTGACCACGTCTTCGAGCGGCGGAGTTGAACGTAACCACCGCGATTAGGCGGTGGTTGGTCCACGCTCTTACGAGCGCGGCTACAGATCAAGGTGCCTATTTAAAATCCGGAACTTCGACTTCCTTCTCGAGTTGGCTCGACTTCATGATCGCTTCCAGGATGGCGATGACGTAGATCGTCTGCTCAATCGGCACCGGTGAGGGTTTGCCGTTCCGGATCGCATGGGCGAAGGCGATGATTTCCTCTGTGTGCGCCGGCTTGAGCCCGGCCGCGGGCAGGAGCTTGCCATCGATCAGCGTGCGGTTCGCCACGCTATGGAAACGACCGCTGGGCCAGTGGACCGACGATTTCTTGCCAAGCAGGGTCGCGCTGAAATCCTCGGTTTCCTGGTGCTGCAGCCAGCTTGCCTCGAGCGCCATGGTCGAGCCGTTGGAAAAATGAATGTAGCCCGACGCGAAGTCCTCGACCCCGAAGAGCGTCCGGTCCCACTCGCCCCAGGCACCGGGCATGTCGAAGCCCTTGGCGAAGTTGGTATGGGCGCGGCCCGAGACCCGGACCGGTTTGGGGAAATTCATCAGCCACATGGCCGTGTCGAGCGCGTGCACGCCAATGTCCATGCAGGGGCCGCCGCCGCTGAGCTTCGGATCGATGAAGCCCGGATTGATCGGGAGCCAGTTGCGACGCGTGGCGTTGACGCGGGAGTGATAGACTTCGCCGAGTGCGCCGGTGTCGACCCATGCCTTGATGCCGACGGAGATGTCGCGGAACCGCTGGTGCTGCGCAGTCATCAGGATGCGGTCTGTCTTATCCAAGGCCGCTTTCATGGCGAGGATTTCCTCAACCGAGACCGCCAGTGGCTTTTCGCAAAGCACGTGCTTGCCCGCTTCCAGCGCGGCGATCACCGCTGGGGTATGAACTTTGTTAGGCGTGCAGATGTCGACCGCATCGATTTCCTTGAGTGCGATCAGGTCGCGGAAGTCGGTGAAGACATGCTTGATCTTGAAATCTTCGGCCAATTTTTTGGCGATCTTCTCATTGGTGTCACAGGCGGCGACGATTTCGACGTCGGGAACCGCTGTCCAGCCGGGGTTGAGATGCGCGCCGCGGACAATGCCGCCGGTACCGATAAGACCTACCTTCAGGGGTTTGTTCATGGGATGGGGTTGAAATTGGGATGATAAGAAAAAGAGCCCAAGCGACAATGCTTTTATGAGGGCATCTTATGCGCCTCTTCGGCATGAGAATGCGGGGCTGCTGAGCAGTGCTCCTCGCAGGGAGCGTGGTCGATCTGGATGGTTGAGTGGGTGATCTTGAATTGCGACTTCAACCGTTCATTGATGGTGGGGATGATCAGCGATGGATCGCAGTCGGGTTTGCAGCGGACGTGCAGCGTGACCATTGAATCCTCCGAGGTGAGGGACCAAGCATGGACGTGGTGGACATCCGCGAGTGACGGGACGTTGGCGAGGAGGTCGGCGGTGAGGGCTTTTTCGTCGAAGCCTTCCGGGCTGCCTTCGAGGAGAATGTGGGCGGAGGAGGCCACGATCTCCCAGGCGCTCTTGAGGATGATGACGGCGACGACGACGGAGAGGAGCGGATCGACGGGCGACCAACCGGTGAGCATGATGATGCCGGCGGCGACGATGGCGATGAAGAAGCCGAGCATGTCGCCGAGGACATGGAGCCAGGCGCTGCGCATGTTGAGGTTCTCCTTATTGCCGCCGTTGAGGACGTAGAAGGCGAGCAGGTTGGAGAGGAGGCCGGCGATGGCGACGGCGAGCATGGCGCCGCCCAGCACCTGGACCGGGGCGGCGAAGCGGCGGATGGCCTCGAAGACGATCCAGGCGGCGATAATAAATAGGGTGCAGCCGTTAACGAAGGCGACGAGCACCTCAAGTCGTTTATAGCCATAGGTATGCGTAAGATTGGCCTTCCGTTTACCTACACGGAGAGCTAACCAGCTCATGCCCAACGCGATAGCGTCGGAAACCATGTGGCCGGCGTCGGCGAGCAGGGCGAGCGATCCGGCGTAGAGACCGCCCACGACTTCGACGAGCATGAAGATGAAAATAATGATGAAGGCCCAGCCGATGCGGCGTTCGTCGGTGACCCCGGCGCCGTGGCTGTGGCCGTGATGGTGCCCGTGACCGCCATGGCCATGATCGTGGCCGGAATGGTCGTGATCATGTTCGTCGTGATCGTGGCCGGCCTCGGACGGGTTATGCATGGCAGTATGTCTACCTCAAGTTGGGGCATCTGGCAAAAAAGGGTTTAAATCCGGCGCAAAATCCTTCAACCTCTGTTGCAATGGGGGTGAGCCCCCTTCAGGTCGTTTTATTCAGGAACGCAGGGGTCTGTCACCCTGCGAAGAATCTTTGCACGGAAAACTATGATACTTTTATTGGGAGCGTCGGGATATGTCGGGAGCGCCTACCGGCGATTTTTGACCGGACGGGGGATCGACCACACAGTGGCCGACCGCCGGAAGCACGACTATCGCGAGCGCGACGGCCTGCGCAAGCTAATGGAAGAGGTGCAGCCGGAATTTGTCCTGAATGCGGCCGGTTACACGGGCAAGCCGAATGTGGATGCCTGTGAAATCCACAAGGTGGAGTGCCTGGAAGGCAACGCGGTCTTCCCGGGCATCGTGAACGAGGTCTGCGCCGAGAATAAAGTCCCGTGGGGACACGTCTCCTCCGGGTGCATTTTCACCGGCAGCCATCCGGATGGAACCGGTTTCCGGGAGGAAGAAGCACCGAATTTCAGTTTTCGCCAGGACAACTGCAGCTTTTACAGTGGGACGAAGGCGCTGGGGGAGGAAATCCTGCGCGATGTGCCGAACTGCTACATCTGGCGCCTGCGCATCCCGTTCGACCAGGTCGACAATCCCCGCAATTATCTTTCCAAGGTCATCACGTATGCCCGGTTGCTGGAGGCACGCAATTCGCTCTCGCAGCTGGACGAGTTCGTGCGGGCGACCTGGGAGTGCTGGTCCCGCCGCCTTCCGTTCGGCATCTACAACGTGACGAATCCGGGGGCGGTCACGACGCACGAGGTGGTCGAGCTGATCCAAAAATCGGCCCTGGGCAAGCGGCTCCAGGCGAAGGGGAAGACTTTCTCCTTTTTTGCGGATGAAGCGGAATTCATGAAGATCGCCGCCAAGACGCCGCGCTCCAATTGCGTGCTCGACAGCAGCAAGCTGACGCGCGCGGGGATCAAGATGGACGAAGTGCATGAGGCCGTGGAAAAAGCGCTGGCCAAATGGGAGTCGGCATCGTGAAAGGCCCGCATCGTCTTTTGGTGACCGGTGGAGCGGGATTCATCGGCTCGAACTTCATCCGGCAGCAGTTGCTGGAGAAGCAACCGGTCGAAAAGATCGTCTGCCTCGACAAGCTGACCTATGCCGGCAACCTGGCCAACCTGGCGGAGTTAAAGGGAAACCCCGCCTATGTTTTCGCGGAAGGGGACATCGGGAACAGCGAACTCGTCGCGTCGCTGCTGACGCAGCATCAAATCACGGGCGTGGTCCATTTTGCGGCGGAGAGCCATGTCGACCGGTCGATCGATTCGCCTGAGATTTTTCTCCAGACCAACGTGATCGGCACCCTGCGGCTGCTGGACGCCTCGCGCCGTTACTGGAGCGGACTGGCCCCGGCAGGCAAGGCGGACTTCCGGTTCCTGCATGTCTCGACCGATGAAGTGTTCGGTACGCTCGGCGAGAAGGACCCGGCCTTCACCGAGGAAACGGCCTATGCGCCGAACAGCCCCTACGCGGCGTCGAAGGCGGGCAGCGACCATCTCGTGCGCGCCTATTTCCACACCTACGGCCTGCCGGTGGTGACGAGCAACTGCACGAACAACTACGGGCCCTACCAGTTCCCGGAAAAACTGATTCCGCTGATGATCCTCAATGCCCTCGAGCAGAAGGCACTGCCGGTCTACGGTGACGGCGGGCAGATCCGCGACTGGCTCTATGTGGCCGACCATGCGCGCGCGTTGAAGCTCGTGCTCGAAGAAGGACGGCCCGGCGAGGTCTACGTCATCGGCGGCCTCAACGAAATCCGCAACCTTGATCTCGTGAAGCAACTTTGCGCGTCGCTGGATGAATTGCGTCCGCGCGAGAGCGGCCAGCGGTACGAGGAACTGATCAAGTTCGTCGCCGACCGGCCCGGGCATGACCGGCGTTACGCGGTCAATTGCGCGAAAATCAAAAAAGAGCTCGGCTGGCAGCCGCAGGAGAATTTCGCCTCCGGCCTGCGTGCGACGATCGCGTGGTACCTCGAGAACCGGGACTGGTGCGCGGAAATCGCCGCGAAGAAATACCAGCGCGACCGGCTCGGCCTCGCCGCCGCCCCCAAGACATGAAACGCAAAGGCATCATCCTCGCCGGGGGCTCCGGGACCCGGCTCTACCCGCTGACGCTCGCGGTCAGCAAACAGCTCATGCCGGTCTACGACAAGCCGATGATCTATTATCCGCTGTCGATCCTGATGCTGGCGGGCATCCGGGAGGTGCTCGTCATCACGACGCCGCACGACATGCCGCTTTTCCAGTTGCTGCTGAAGGACGGCTCGGCCTACGGCATCCACATCGAGTACGCGGTGCAACCGGAGCCGAAGGGCCTGGCGCAGGCGTACCAGATCGGGGCGAAATTCGTCGGCGACCATCCCTCCTGCCTGATCCTGGGCGACAACCTGTTTTACGGGGCGGACCTCACGACCGTGTTGGAAAGGGCCAGCGCGCAGACGTCCGGCGCGACCATTTTCGGCTATCACGTGGCGAATCCCTCCGCCTACGGCGTGGTCGAGTTCAACGAAAAGGGCCAGGCCATTTCGCTGGAGGAAAAACCGGTCAAGCCGAAGTCGGACTATGCCATTCCCGGGCTCTATTTCTACGATGAGAAGGCCGTCGCCTATGCCCGCGATCTCAAACCATCGGCCCGGGGTGAACTGGAAATCACGGACCTGAACCGCTGCTATCTCGAGAAGGGCACCCTGCAGGTTGAGTTACTTGGCCGCGGCACGGCGTGGCTCGACACGGGCACGCACGATTCGCTCATCGAGGCGGCGGAGTTTGTCCAGGTCATCCAGCACCGGCAAGGGCTCAAAATTGCGTGTCTGGAGGAAATCGCGTTTGAGCGCAACTGGCTCACGCGGGAGCAACTCGAGGCCCAGGCGATCCGGCATGGATCGTCTTCGTATGCGGTTTATCTGAAGTCGCTGCTGAAAAATCGGTAGTGGCCAATTTGAAATTGAATTAAGGGGCAGTCCTTTGCGTGGACACAAATCAGGCGGTGAAAAGGTGACTGTAAAATGACCTATCCTGTGTCAATACTAAGGACTGACCCCTTTTTCTTACTAAGGACTGACCCCTTTTTCTACTCTGACCCCTTTTTCTACTGACCCCTTTTTGCTGACCCCTTTTTGGCCGATGATTGGCGTCGTCGCCGATGACGCAAAGCGACTGCGCCGACAGATGACGACAGCGGTGACGCGCGGCGACAGCGATGACTGAAAGCGACAGGTGGCGCAGTCGCGCGCGGTATGGAGAGTGTGAAGACGATGAAGAAGACGCTTATGACGCGTGACGCACCTAACGTGCGCAACATGCATCCAAAACCTTGGAGGTGGCGTGTCCCGCTTTTATTACACTGGTCTTACATTATGAAGATGCTTCTCCAATTAATGAATCGAAGTGCCTCGGGCATCAACGGCTAAATCGGTGGTAGTGGGTGGGTATGACTAGAATTCCGAAAGTTTGACAACCAATTGGTCCGGACGACTAGCTAGATGCACTCGGTGCCAAATCCGTCAGTCGATCGTAATCTGGTCAAAGCTGGCATTATAATTCCCAGACTAGGGGTGTCTATCTCACCCAATCGGTGTACCGCTTGCTGAAGCTCGTCGATGCTCTCAAAAATAGACTGAGAACTACCGAAGCGCTCCGAATTCAGAGTCCGCAAGCTAGCAAAAGTTTCCTCGCATTGGCTTATCAAGCCCTGCCGTTTCTCTGCTTTTGCACCAATAATGACTTTCGCCTTATCCAGAATGAAGTCTTCCAGGCGAGCCGCGGCAAAAATATGCTGACTTTGAGGATGAGCTTTATCGAGCATACGACCGATAGTAAGCAAAAATTCGCGATCTAAAAATCTTTTCGTTATGCCCATCCCTACCAAATCGGTCGCGTATTTGAGAGGCCTGATCTAGAATGGAATTATGAAAGAGCATCTGGATATCTTGGAGGCTTTCGTCGTCGGCCTTCGTTCAAAGACGAAATCAATTCCTTTTCAGGTACTGATAAAGGAAAATGATCGAATCGAGTTGCAGGTTGGATCGAATACGGAGGCTGTTATGGCCTTGAGCGTTTGCGATCCTGATAGGCCATCACTTAATGTTTCATACCCTAAACTCACGATAAAAAAGAATGGAGAACGGCACACCGGGGAAGTCGAAAGCAAAGGTTGCTTAGATGCTGGGGTAGAATGGATTTTTTGAGCAGTTAGCCAAACATGGTGCCGTTGTACCGGAGTTTTTCGACAGTTTGTAAAACTCATTCTTGGTGCTTCTTATCGCTAATTTGCTACTGCAACCTCTCGTTCTGACGTCGGTACGCGAATGCGACCGACTGTGCGACCACTGCGACCAGAAATGCGATCAGCCGAGCAACTCAGAGTTAGGCCGAGTTTTCGCGAGTTCAGCTTGATTGCGAGGCGCTTCGAGCGGATAGTCGCGGCGTTCTAGAGTGTGTAGGTAGGCCGACGGCTACCTCGGAGGGAAACATCCGCCGCTAGGGACAGCGGCGGGTGGTCCCCGGCCCACTTAAAAAAGGGACAGGCGCTAATAAGTTCCCGAGCGGGAATATTAGGCGCATTTCAAGGGCAGAAAGGGCAATTTATTCCCGTACGGTAATAAATTCGTTGAAGACAGCTCGTTAGTCATGATATTATTCCCGTACGGTAACATGGAGATCGTATTGTGAAATATACTCCCAAAGACATTGGTGAAACGATTAAAAGCACCCGCAAACGCATGGGCGTGACGCAAAAGGATTTGGCCCTGACCTCGGGGACGGGGCTGCGATTCATCATCGAATTGGAAAAGGGGAAGCCAACTTGCGAGATCGGCAAAGTCTTATCCGTCCTGCAAACGCTCGGAATTACGATCACGCTGGTGGCGCCGTCTTCCGTGCGTGACGCGGGAGCGAACCCCAAAGCAAAGGGAGCGTAGGTTATGGCACGGACTCTGGATGTTTATTTGCACCGGCATTTGAGCGGGCAACTCGTGCAGGATGACGATGGCCATCTGCGCTTCACTTATGCGGAAAGCTGGTTGGGCGATCCCGCAGCTATTCCTTTGTCCAACTCTCTTCCCCTGAGAAAGGAGGCTTTCAGCCGCAACGAATGCCGGGGATTTTTCGGCGGCATCCTGCCGGAAGCGGGCAAGCGTGAGGTAATCGCCAAGAATCTTGGCATCAGTCCCCGGAACGATTTCGCCATGCTGGAGCAAATCGGCGGCGAGTGCGCCGGGGCCGTCACCTTTATGCCCGCAGGCGCCCGCCTGCCGGAACGCGAAGATGATTATCGCTCCGTAACGGACAAGGAATTGGCCGACATTCTGAAAATGCTGCCGCGCCGTCCGCTCATGGCGGGAGAGGATGGCATTCGTCTCTCCCTGGCCGGAGCGCAGGACAAGATTGCGGTGAGTGTGAGTAACGGCAGGATTTTCATTCCGCTCGGCGGAGCGCCCAGCACCCATATTCTAAAACCGGCCATCGCCCATTTTGAGGGAACGGTTTTTAATGAGGCCCTGTGTATGAACCTGGCTCGCGCCATTGGCCTGCCGACCGCCACGGTGCAGCTTGGAAAAGCCGACGAGGTTGAATATCTATTGGTGGAGCGGTATGACCGCAAGATGGTGCAGATGTTTCCGGGCGGTCCTCACCATACCGAGCGGCTGCACCAGGAAGATTTTTGTCAGGCCCTTGGCATTATTTCGGAACACAAGTACCAGAACGAAGGCGGGCCCTCACTCAAGCAGTGTTTTGACCTGGTGCGTGAAGTGTCCGCGGTGCCGGTCATTGACCTGCAAAATCTGCTGAATGCCGCCATCTTGAATTTCCTGATCGGCAACCATGATGCCCACGGGAAAAACTTTTCCCTGACGTATCATACGGGCACGGTACCAGGGGGAGTGGAAAAGCGGTTGGCACCGATGTACGATATCCTGTGTACGGTTTACTATCCTGAACTGGCCGCCAAAATGGCGATGAAGATCGGCGGCGAGTATGATTCGCGCAAAATCTGCCCCCAGCATTTTGAGCGATTGGCGGAAGAGGCGGGCCTGGCCAAGCCGATGGTCAAGCGGCGGGTTTCGGATGTAGCCGAAAGCATTCTGGCGAAACTTCCCGAGGTGACGATGGAGCATCCGATTGCGTTGGACATCGCGAAGCTTATCCAGGGACGATGTGAGCGCACGTTAACCGAATTCAAGAAGAGTTTCTGAGGAGACACGGCGCAGAGGGAGCTGCGCCCTCCAGGGGAGGGGAGTTGGCGCGAAATGGAATTTCGCTGGGGGCAAGGGGCGTTCCCAGACACGCACGCGTGATGGAGTTGGGGAGCGAGGGGAAAGCCATTGAGCTTTTAACGGGCGCGGTTTTGCTTTAACTAGATCAGCTGCGTCCCATGAGTTCTTCATTTTTTCATTGCCTGAAGCGCTGGTTCCAGGGGGAACCGGGTGGATATGAAGGATGGATCCAGAGAAATGACCGGCTGACAGATTCGGACCGCGAATGGATCCGTGAGGCGGTCGCGCGGATGCCGCACAAGCCGGTTTTTTCCGTGCTCATGCCGGTCTACAATCCCCCGCCCGAGATTCTCAGGCTGGCGATCGAGTCGGTGCTCAAGCAACTGTATCCCCACTGGGAACTGTGCATCGCCGATGATGCGTCGACGGACCCGGAGGTGGTGGAGGTGCTGAAGTCGTATGCGGCGCGGGACGCCCGGATCAAAGTCACGTATCGCGCGAAGAACGGGCATATTTCCGCCGCGTCGAACACTGCGCTGGAAATGGTCGCGGGAGAATGGACGGCCCTCTTCGACCACGACGATGAACTTTCCGAGCACGCCCTGTATTGTGTGGCGCAGGAGATCAACGATCATCCGGACGCGCGCCTGATTTACACGGACGAGGACAAGATTTCGGTCTCGGGCGAGCGATCCGATCCCTATTTCAAACCGGACTGGAACCCGGCCCTGTTGACCGGGCAGAATTTTTTCAACCATCTCGGGGTCTATCGCACCGACCTAGTCCGCTCCATTGGGGGATTTCGCGAAGGGTACGAAGGCTCCCAGGATTACGACCTGTTATGGCGATGCGTCGAGAAAGTGAAGCCGGAACAGATCCGGCATATTCCGCGCGTTCTCTACCACTGGCGGACGCTCCCGGGCAGTGTGGCCGAGGGCATGAAAGTGAAGAGCTACGCGCCGGCGGCGGCGCGCCGGGCGATGCAGGAGCATCTGAACCGGGAAGGCATTCGCGGCCATGTCGAGAAATGCCTCGAGAACATGGACATGCACCGGGTGGTCTACGATTTGCCGGTTCCGGCGCCGACGGTTTCGGTCCTGATTCCGATGCGGGACAAGGTCCACCTGGCGCAGGATTGTGTCGAGACGCTCCGGGGCATCACGAGGTACGACAACTTTGAGACGGTCATCATCAACAACGACAGCCAGGAAGAGGCCTCGAAGGCGTGGCTGCGTGAGTTTGCCGCGCAACCGCGCTGCAAAGTCGTGGATGTACCCGGAAAGTTTTCCTACAGCCGGATCAACAACGAGGCGGTCAAGCAAACGACCGGCGAAATCCTCCTGTTCATGAACAACGACATCGAAATCCTGCATGAAGGGTGGATGTCGGAAATGGTGAGCCAGGTGGTGCAGCGCAATGTTGCGGCGGTGGGCGCGCGGCTTTGGTACCCGAACAAGACCCTGCAACATGCGGGGGTCATTGTCGGCCTGGGAGGCATCGCGGGACACCATTTTGGCAACAGTCCCCGGGGAGGGATGGAGTATTTTGCGCGCAACGTGCTGGCGCAGAATTTGTCGGCGGTGACTGCCGCCTGCATGGCGGTGCGGCGGGAATGTTTCACCGAGGTCGAGGGCTTTGATGAGGTGAACCTGCCGATTCAATACAATGACGTGGACCTTTGCCTGAAGCTGCGGGAGGCGGGTTACGATGTTGTCTGGACGCCGTACGCGGACCTTCTGCACCACGAGTCGATGTCGAGGGGCTACAACGTCACGCCGGAACAATTGGAAGTCTTTGAGCGCGAAAAGGCTTATTTCAAAAAGCGTTGGGCCAAATGGATCGAGCATGATCCGGCTTACAATCCCAGTCTGACGACGGATCATGGCAACTTTACGCTGGCCCCGGTACCGCGCGTGCCGTTGCCGTGGCGGCACAGGAAGGCCTGACGAGCCAACGGTCGGGAGGAGCTTTCATCTGGTATGAGGGTTGCTTTAGTTCTCCAAGATTAAAGGAGAAATTTTCGCTAACTATCTAATAGTAAACCAACAACACGCGGCGGGAGATTCCAAGTCGGGATGGTTTCCCCGTTGACGCCCTGATGAATATTGATAGCATGTGCGCGGTTTACCGTGTCTTGATGGTGGAGGAGGCATGGTTAAATGGAGGAAGTAAGCAATGAATGTCACTCAATTTCAAAAGCGCCTAGTCACGTTCGGGACCGCCCTGATGACGGTAGCGATGACCCTATCGCTGCCCAACACGTTGCGCGCGCAGGATGCGGTGACGAAATCGACCTCCGCGCCGGCTCCGGTGGTGGCGGACGATGGGTCGAACTCGAGTGCGGTGAACCAGAAGAAGGGGCCCTTTGACTGGTTGAACAACCGTCTGCCGGTGCACTTCACCCTGGATTTCAACAGCTACTACGACGACAACATCTTCATTTCGCCGGTCAAGACGAACGACTATATCTTCCGGATTTCCCCGGGGATCAATTACGCGCTGGGCGAGGAAGGCGAAAGCGAGAATTTCCTTTCGCTGAAATATGTCCCGACCATCGTGGAGTATTACACCAATTCGCAGCAGGACTCGGTGGACCAATACGCCGACATGCTTTACGAGCACAACTTCAAGAAACTGAAGCTCTCGGTGGAGCAGAATTACAATCACGCGAACCAGACTTCCATCCAGGCGGGGACGATCGTGGTGAGCAATATTTACGCGACGAAGTTTGCGGCTTCCTATAATTATTCGGACAAGCTTTCGATCATGGCGGACTTCGACCAGACGTTGTCGTATTACCCGAACGTGGGTTACAACAACATTTACGAATGGGCGGGGGGCACGTACTTCCTTTACCAGATCACGCCGAAAATCAGCCTCGGGGTGGGGCCGCGCGTAGGGACGGACCAGATCACCAACGGCGTTCCCAGCCAGACGTGGGAGCAGGGCCTGATGCATTTGACCTACAATCTGACGGAGAAAGTCACCCTCAAGGCGTCGGGCGGCGGCGAAGTCCGGCAGTTCGACAAGGCGGGCGTGGCGGACCAGGTGACCGGGGTGTTCAACCTGGGTGGGTACTGGACGCCGTTTGAAGGCACGATGGTCAATGTGCTGGGCTATCGCCAGAACAATCCCTCTTACAGCATCAGCGGGTCGAACTTTACGGCCACGGGTATCAGCGCCGGGATCCGGCAGAATTTTCTCCAGAAGTTTTATCTGGGGGTCAACGGTGGCTATGAAAACGATGCCTACACGGCGGCGAACACGGGTGTCACGGGCGCACGGAATGATAATTACTACTACGTGCATCCCTACATTCAGTGGAACGCGCAAAAGTGGGTCCAGTTCGTGGCGTACTATCAGTACAGCGCGAATGATTCCAATTTGAAACCGGTCACCTTCAACGACAATCAGGTTGGTTGCACGGTGAGTCTCAAATACTAAAAGACGGATTTTCTGCCCAAGGTCAACGAAAGCACACTATGAAAAACTCAAGCCGCCTGCTGCCGGTGCTCAAGAACGTGAGCCTGAGCCTTTTTGTCCTGGCCTTGCCGGCCATTGGCCGGGCCGACAGCGTGCCGGCCACGGTGACGAGCATCCAGGGAGATGTCGTGGTGACGGATGCGGACGGCAAGCCGGTGCAGGTTGTCCAGGGATCGAAGCTTCCCGCCGGGGACAGCATCCGGACGGGCGCCAACGGCACGGTGGGGCTGACGCTGACCCCGGGTTCCGGGACGGTGGTGCAGCCGAACAGCCAGGTGAAAATTTCCTCGCTCGACTTCAACAAGGGAGCGGACGGCAGCAATAACCGCAAGATCGAGCTGAACCTCAGAAACGGGGCATTGATTTCGACCCTCTTCAAGAAGGACGGGCATTCGGATTTCCGGGTGACAACTCCGTACGGGGTGGCGGCGGCCAAGGGAACATCGTGGGCGGTGATTGTCTCGGGAACGACGCTGACGGTGGAAGTCGCCAACGGCATCGTGACGGTGACGAACGCGGCGGGGCAGATCATTGCGACGCTGCCGGCGGGCAAGGGCTACGATTCGACCACGGGTAAAATCACCACGCTGCCGCAAAGTGTCGTGGACGGGATCATCGCCGCGCTGCAGGACGCGCTGCCGAACCTGTCCAAGCAGCAGATCATCGACGCGCTTAATTCAGGCACGATCAATCCAGCCACGGTGAACACCAAAAAGAACGTCAACTCCCCCAACGACTAAGCGTGAGGTGAGGAGGGCGCGAGCGAGGGCCAGGGCGCGGCGAGGATTCCCTTGAACTGAAAATCAGGTTAAACTGTCCGGCATGAAACCCCATCAGCACGTGCATTTGTTTTTCATGCGCGGCCTTTTGCTGGCCCTGGGGCTCGGTCTGCTAGTTCAGCAAAATCTGCGGGCCCAGGAAGCCGCGCCGGTGGCCGCACCAGTGGCTCCGGCAAGTGCTCCGGTGCCGGTGGCTTCGTCGCGGACTTCCAGTTCCTCGAATTCGGGTGGCGTGGGCATCGCGGTGGATAGCTCTTACATCCTGCAGAAGAACGACCAGATCCGGATCACGGTTTTTGGGGAAGACGACATGACGACGGAGACGCGCATCTCCAAAACGGGGAACATTGCCGTTCCGCTGATTGGATCGCTCAAGGTGGATGGGATGACGATCGACCAGGCGACGGCGCAAATCCGGCGTTTGCTGGACAAGGACTACATCGTCAATCCGCAGGTCAGGATCATGCTGATGGACTACGCGAAACAGCGGATCACCATCCTGGGGCAGGTGAAGTCTCCGGGAGAGCTTGAGCTTCCGGTGGAAGGGGGGCTGGATTTGCTCGGCGCCGTGGCGATGGCCGGGGGATTCACCCGGATTGCCGATCCCGGCCGGGTGACGGTGCGGCGCAATGTTGACGGGAAGGATGTCGTCCTGAGGGTCAACGCCAAGGACCTGCAACGCAACGACAACGTGAAGCCCTTCCTGGTGCACCCCGGGGACACCATCTCTGTGCCTGAGAGCATCTTTTGACCAAACCCCCAACGACTGATTAAGCTGGGCCTGTCAAATTTGACGCGGAGTCTCCCCGATACCTATGAATGTTGCTGCCCACGAAAATGATCCTTCCGATCTCAGCATCTCCGATATTTATCACAGTATCCTGAGCCGGCTCTGGGTCGTGGTCATCTGCTTTCTCACGATGATCCTGCTGGCGGTGGGTTATCTCAATGTCGCGACGCCGCTGTACGAGGCGACCACCACGGTGCAGGTGGAAACCCGGGAGGCGAAGCTATTCACCGCAGGGACGGACCAGCAGGAGCAGGACTTGAGGGGACAGGACATCCTCAACACGATTGTGCAGAACCTGCAAAGGTTGTCGCTCTATGAGAGGGTGCTCGCCCGGCCGGATATTCGCGGAGACAAGCAATTCCTGCCGGAGCCGGTGGCGGAGGGCGAGCATTTGACGTCGCAGCAGGAGGCCATGATGTTGAACCGGTACATCAAGGTCGCCCTGAAGCGCAATACGCGGCTGATCGACGTGATCGTGCTGCATCCCGTGCCGGTGATGGCGCAGAAGATCTCGCTGGCCATCGTGGAAGAGTACCTGTCGGAGAGAAGCTCCTCCCGCGTCGGGACATCCGAACATGCAGGAAACTTCCTCATGCAGCAGCTGGACGGAGTGAAGGCCAATTTGCAAAAGGCCGAAGACTCGCTCCAACTTTACCAGGATGCGACCCTGCTGCGGGACCGGATCCGCGACCAGAACAAGGTCATTGACGACTTGAAGCAGCGGTACCGGGACAAACATCCCAAGATGATCCAGGCCAACAATCTGCTCAATGACCTGCTGCGCGATTTTGACGCCGCGGTCAACACGATCAAGCAGAAGTCGCCGTCCGAGAAGGATTATTGGACTCCGGGAGAGACGGGCACGGCCACGGTCTCGGACCATGAGCGAATCCTGAGCGAACTCAAGATGGTGGAGGCCCGCCAGAACGTCCTCACGCGCGATAAGGACACGCAGACGGCCTTGTTTGATAACATCACCCGGCAAATGCGCGATGCCGCCGTGAGCAAGGAATCGGCCCCGACCGAGGTGGTGTTGAATGAGCCGGCGGAATTGCCGCTTTCTCCCGCCAAACCGCGCAAACTCCTGATACTCGCGCTCGCCTCCGTGTTGGGGATCGTCTTCGGGGTGTCCGCCGCGATGGGCATCCATTTCATGGACAGCTCCCTGCGGACGGTTGATGAAACGGAGCGGATCCTGGGGCTGCCGGTCCTGTGCGTCACCCCGGACATCGGGAGCAAGGCGTATGTGAAGGCGCGGACCCGCCAAAAGATCCTGACTTCAGGCAGAGGCCAGACCGACACCCCGGACGGGCATGAATCGATCGAAGTCCTGCGCGATCCCAGCAGCCTGGCCTCGGAAAGCATCCGCAACCTGCGGGCGGCGCTGGCACTGATCGGCAAGGAGGACCAGCGCAAGACGGTCCTGTTCACCAGCGCCCTGCCCTCGGAGGGAAAGACCTTCACGGTCTCCAATTATGCGGTTTCACTCGCCCAGCAGGGACTGAAGACGCTCCTGATCGATGCGGACTTGCGGCGGCCAGCCGTGCACCAGCGCTTCCAATTGCCGAACAAAGGGCCGGGCCTGGTCGAACACGTGGTCAATGATCTCGAGTTGCACGAAGCGGCCCATGTCGATTTTGTCCCGAACCTGGACATCCTGCTGGCGGGGGGGCGCTGCCCGAATCCGGCGGAGTTCCTGGCTTCGGAGGGTTTTGCCGATGTCATCAAATTGGCGGTCAAGAAGTACGACCGGGTCATTGTCGACAGCGCCCCGATCAACTCGGTCAGTGATACGCTGTTGATCGTTCCGTACATCCAGTCGGTGTGCCTGGTCATTCATGCGGCCAAGACTCCCCGCCGGGCGATCAAGCGGGCCATCTTCACCTTGAAAATGGCGGACGTGAAACCGGTCGGCATTGTCATGAACAAGATGCCTCGCCGCCGGGGCATCGGGCATGACAGTTATTATTATTACTACCAGGCGAGTGACAAGTACGGCGACGTTTACGGAAAAGGGAAGGGAAAGTAAGTGTGCGGGAAACTCCCCCCAGACGGGACATCAATTATGCCTGCTCTCTTTTTAGACTTCTTTTTCTCGTAACTAATTCCGAATGAAAATAACTCTGCTTGAAGGGGCCATCATTCTTTTGATTTTGCTCATTTTGGGATTTGTTGCGCTTAGTCCTATAGAGGACAATCCCATAAAGCCTCATACGTTAGCCCCAGAGTCCGATCATTCTAAAAATTCAAAACCAAATTAGGTCACTACCAACCGACGGTGAAAAAGTGCGTGCCTTCGGTTTAGTGTCAATACTAAGGACTGAGCCCTTTTCCTCGTTAATCTGCTATAATTACGTCGTCGTTATGTGTAATTCCAACGCACCATCCGAATGACTCGTCAAAAAGACAAACGTCATAGTTTTCCCATGGTTCTCTGATTAAAAAATAATGCGCAATGACCATAGGACTTGCGCGGTGCAAAATGCATGCAGCTTCCAGATAAAATAGAATATTTTTATGCTTTAAAAATCGCGGATTATCTAGGTAAGCGTGATCTTTCCGGCCCATTAGAAGACATGCTGTAGGAACATTGTTTGGAATTTCCGATTCCGTATATTTGCGAAATTTATCCTTAAACTTCTTTGTTAATAGTGATGCTTCTTGTTTGGGAACTTTATCGCCCGGGAGCGGAGTTGCAAATTGAGGCGTAGGTTCACTCATTAATATAGTTCTTCAAAGTAGATGCGTCCCGCTACTAGCCTCGGTAACAATAGGCGTTTCGAACAAAACGCAACATTCCCTACTTAGTCCAAGCCGGTTCCTTTTCCCAGCCGAAACCGTGCCTGTCACCGTTTTCTGAGCGCGGCCCGGACGGAGCTTGGCCCTCCAGGGAAAGAAATGCAATTGGGGGAACTTCGGCGGTCATAGATTGGCCTCCGGCCTATTCAAATTGGTTGCCCGATAGACAATTGCGCTTCGCGCAGGAATTGCTGCTACAGGCGGCGCGGGCTCGATAAATTAAAGTGCGCTATCCCTGTTCCTTCGTCGGGAGAGATGTGATTCTTTTGTGGCGTCCGGCCTGGGTCCGGGTCCAAGCATAGGCGAGAAAGACCATGACGTAGAGTTGGATGGAATAAACCTGGAGGGGAAAATCGACCATGCTGTGGAGGGCGACCCCGGCGAGGGCCAGCGAGACGCCCCGGCAGGCGATACGGTCGTGAGTGCGAAGCTGTGAATTGAAGCTGCCGCGGATGGCCTTGGCCAGGCCGCCGAAAAATAGAAAAGTCCAGAGGGCGGTGCCGGCATAACCGTACTCGACCAGGGTCTGGAGATAGTCCTCGTGGGCATAGACCCAGAATCCCCAAAGCCGATTGCCGAGGTAACTGCTGTAAAAGGGAAACATGGTGGAAAAGGTCCCCGGGCCGAATCCGAGCCAACCGGCGGCCGGGACCATTTTGCTGGTGGCCTGGTAGACAAGCAGCCGGGGATTGTCGTCATTGAGCTGGTGCCCGAGCTGACCCCATCGGCCCTGGGTCTGGTACACAGCGCCGCCGAGCACCAAAACGGTCATAAAGGCGGCGAGAAGCAAAAGGACCAGGAGGCCCGTCCTGCTCGGAAGAAAGACCAGTTGCTCGCGGAAAAAGGGGAGGAAGGCCAGCAGGGCGGGGACCAGCAGCAGGAGGGTCACACCGCTCGAGCCCCGCGACATGTTGACGAAGCAGGCGGCCAGGCCGAGGAGGAACAGGCCGACCCAGAGGGCGCGGGCGACATGCCGGTCTTTTTCCTTCCAGGCTTCGACCATCAGGATGGCCAGCACCGGCCAGACCAGATTGAGGTAGGCGCCGGCATTGGCGTGATACCGATAGGGCCCGAAAAAACTATTTCCCGTGTCTTCCTTCAACCAGAAGATGGAGGGAGCGTGGAGACTCCTTTGCGCGAGACCGTAAAGGATGATGGAGCCCCCGGTCAGCCCCAGGGTGGTCCAGAGCCGCTCGCGCCAGAGCCGGTCGCCGACGAGATCGGAGGCGATGACAAAGGCGACGAGCAAGCCGGTCAGCGATTGCAGCGTGCGCCAGGAGGCGGCCTTGTTCCAACTTCCGGTAAAAGGCGGATAGGGTTGATCCAGATAAATGAACTGCCAAAAGCTGTCATCAAAATAGGCCCGGGCGTTGTACCACATCCAACCGGCCTGCAGGACGATCAGAGTGAGGCAAGTGAGAGCGACCCAGGGCAGGCGCGGGCGATGGCGTTCGACCATCCAGCCGAGCAGACAGAGGCCCCCGCAACTCCACAACAGGACATTCAGCAAATGAATGGTCCATGGGCGGGTGCAGCCATAGGCCCAGGGGGCATAAATCAGAATCCCGAGAAAGAACCAGCGCGCAAAACTAATCATTCTTTTGCCATCGTAAGCGCCTCCCGGCAGTGACCGACTTAGCTAAGGGGAGTCCGCCGAGGTAGGCAAGTCTGGAGGGGAGGAGTATAATAAGGCTTCCCAGAGATTGGCTTTAGTCCTTCAATTTCCAAGTTCGCGAAGGCGCGACGAAAACGAGATTCCCATGAACCATTACGAAACCGCCGAGCAGGTCTTTAAAGACGAAATTGACGCGCTGCATCAATCCTTGAAACGCATCAAGCCGTCCTTTGAGGCCGTGGTGGAAAGAATCCTCGGTTCGAAGGGCAAAGTCGTCCTGATCGGCCTGGGGAAATCCGGCCTGGTGGCGCGAAAGATCGCGGCCACCTTGAACAGCACCGGGACCTCCGCCGTTTTTCTTAACGCGGGCGAGGCTTTGCATGGGGACGTGGGCGTAGTCAGCGAGGGCGACATTGCGATCATGGTTTCCAACAGCGGAACGACCGTGGAACTCGTCAAAATGGTCCCAGTCCTGCGGCGGCTGAAGGCCACCTTGATCGGCATCTACGGCAAGACGAGCACATCGCTGGCGCAGAACATGGACCTGGTGCTGGATGCCTCGGTGGACAAAGAAGCGTGTCCGTTGAACCTGGCGCCGATGAGCAGCAGCACGGTGGCGCTTGTCCTGGGCGATGCGCTGGCGGCCGCGTTGATGAAGGCCAAGAATTTCACGACCGACCAGTACGCCCTGTTTCATCCCTCCGGGCAACTGGGCCGGAACCTCCTGCTGACGGCGGCCGACCTGATGCATCGCGGCGACCAACTGCCGAAGCTGGGCGGGAAGGCGACGTTTGAAGAAGTGGTCTCGGAGATGACCCGGTTCAATCTCGGGGCGGTCTGCATTTGCGATGAAGCCAACAAGCTGATCGGTCTCATCACGGACGGTGATGTGCGCCGGACGATCGCGAAAAAGGACGCCTTTTCGCGGAGCGCCGAGGAGATCATGACACGGCAACCGTCATCCGTGCGTCCGGACATGCGCCTGGCCGAAGTCCTCGCCATCATGGAAGGACCCAAGCGCCAGATCTATGTCGTGCCCGTGGTGGACGAGAAGGGGCTCTGTCTGGGGCTCGTCCGCATGCACGATATCCTGAGGCCGAGCTAACGTCTGAAAATTCATGGAGCATCTCCCCGTGACTATTTACACACCGGCGTCGCCGGTGCGCAATCCGGGACGCCTGCTCAGCGAAATGTTCCGGGACCTGGGGGCCTCCCGTGAACTGGCCTGGCGGCTGTTCATCCGCGACTTGAGCGCCCAGTACCGGCAGACTTTCCTGGGATATCTCTGGGCCTTTCTGCCGCCGCTGGTGACGTCCCTCACGTTTATCTATCTCAATTCGCAGGGGATCATCCGGATCGACGGCGGGGGGATGCCTTACGCGGCCTTCGCGCTGATCGGCACGCTGCTTTGGCAGATTTTTGTCGATGCCATCCATTGCCCGTCACAGGCCATCATTGCGAGCAAATCGATGCTGGCCAAAATCAATTTTCCGCGGGAAGCCGTGTTGCTGGGCGGGCTCTACATGGTGTTGTTCAACCTGGCGATTCGTTTGACGTTGCTGATCGCCGTCATGCTCTATTGGGAGATTACTCCCGGTGCCGGATTGCTGCTGTTTCCCGTGGCGATGGGAGGGCTTCTCGCGGCGGGCTTTGCCGTGGGCATGGCCATCTCGCCGGTGGGCGTGTTGTACGGCGACATCAACCGGGGGCTGCCGATCGTCACGCAGTTCTGGATGCTGTTGACGCCGGTGGTCTACCCGCCGAAGCTTCATGGCCTGGCCGGTTTTCTTTCGACGTGGAATCCGCTTTCTCCCCTGATAACGACCGCGCGGGAGACCCTGTGCGGACAACCTTTGACGTTGTTGGTCCCCTTCATGGTGGTGAGCGTGGGCTCGGTTGTCCTCGTTTTCCTGGGTTGGGTTTCCTTCCGGCTGGCCATCCCCCTGCTCATCGAACGGATGGGTGGATAAAACGCGCGACCATGGCCAACGAAGTCCTGATCAAAGTGGAGGGTGTGCGGAAAAAATTCTGCCGTTCCCTGAAGAAATCGCTCTGGTACGGCGTGAAGGACATGGCGGCGGAGATGGTGGGAGGAAGCCGCGAGCACGACCGGTTGCGACCGGAGGAGTTCTGGGCCGTCCAAGATGTTTCCTTTGAAGTGCGGCGCGGCGAGTGCCTGGGCCTGATCGGTCAAAATGGTGCGGGCAAGACCACGCTGCTGAGGATGTTGAACGGCCTCATCAAGCCTGATCATGGGCGTATTGAAATGCATGGACGGGTGGCGGCGTTGATCGCCCTAGGGGCGGGTTTTAATCCGGTCCTGACGGGGCGGGAAAATATTTACGTCAACGGGTCGGTTCTGGGGCTGACGACGCAGGAAATTGAGGCGAAGCTGGAGGAGATCATCGATTTTGCGGAGATCCGGGAATTCATTGATGCGCCGGTGCAGAGCTACAGTTCCGGCATGCAGGTGCGGTTGGGATTTTCCGTGGCCACGGCCTTGAACCCGGACATTCTGCTGATCGACGAAGTCCTGGCCGTGGGTGATTTTCGTTTCAGATGGAAATGCCTTGAACGCATCAAGCAACTGAAAGACCGCGGTGTTTGCATCGTCCTCGTTTCCCACAATTCGGCGGACCTGATGCGGACTTGCTCGCGAGGACTGGTCCTGCAAAAAGGAGTGACCCAATTTGACGGAGAAATGATGCAGGCGATCCTGCGGTACGAGGGGCCGTCGTCCGGGACGGACGGGATGGTAAAGCCCGCCGCAAACTCGGAGCGTGGAGCCGGGGCTTCGATTGCGGGCATCCAGTTCCGCGTCCAAGGCGCGGCGAGTTCGACGATGAAGCACGGGGAATCCGTGGACATCGAAGTGGAGATTCATTCCGAGGCCGCTTTGCCGAAGGCGCGAGTCGTGATCGCCCTGCTTCACTCCGAGCAGGGACCGCTTTTTCATCTCTCCTCCTATTTCGATAATCAGTGGCTTGAACTAAAGCCGGGGCGCAACATGGTCACACTTTCCTTGCAGGCCCCGCCGCTTCAATTCGGTTCCTATTATGTCGAGGCGACGCTGCGAGGACCTGAACTGGGAGATATTTATGGCCAGGCGCGTAGTGCCGGGGCCCTGCTGGTAACGGAGCCGCTCCCGAATTACGAAGGCTTTGGAATCAACGGAGTCTTGTTGCCAGCTCGCAAATGGTCGATCCGTCCGTAGTATTACCCAGGAGAAGCGAACCATGGAGACGCTGCCCAATTTATTTGTCGTGGGTGCCGCCAAAGCGGGGACGACGGCGCTTTATCACTATTTCAAGGCGCATCCGGATATTTTTGTTCCGGAGTCGATCAAGGAAACCAATTTCATGGCTTTCTCGAATGGTGTGCCGAATTTCACCGGGCCTGGGGACAGCGACCATTCAGCGATGAACGGCATTACCAGCCTGTCGGCGTACATTGACTTGTATCGCGAGGGAGCTGGAAAAAAAATCAGCGCGGACATCAGTCCCGCTTATTTATATTACCCGCAGGCTTCCCGGAAAATCGCCGAGCTATGTCCCGCGGCAAAAGTCGTGATCATTCTCCGTAATCCGGTTGAAAGCGTCTTTTCCATGTACAGCATGATGAGACGCGACGGACGGGAGCCATGCGATAGCTTTCGGGAAGCTTTTCAACGCACGCCTGAACGCCTGGCTGCCGGCTGGGAATGGGCGTGGGACTATCAGGCAGGCTTTTTCTTTTCACCCAAGGTAAGCCGGTACCTGGAATTGTTTCCTGCCAGCCAGTTGTTTATTCGCCGGTATGAAGAGCTGAATGAAAATCCGGAATCCTTCCATGCTGAACTCATGAATTTTCTCGGTGTCGACTACCAACCTGGCCAAGGGAGTAACCAAAGATTCAACGAATCACCGCAGCGCGTGGATGTCCTGGGAAAGTACCAAGGCGGGGAATTGATCCTGAAAGCGGCCAGGGTTTTCGGTAAAGTTCTTCCGGAGGGAGTGCGAGCTGACCTGAAAAAAAGGCTGCCGAAAAAGCCGGCTTACCATCTCGAGCCGGAGGATCGGCATTTCCTGATCGATCACTTTTCAGCGGACATCGGGAAATTGAGCACGCTACTCCAATGGAACCTTTCGGATTGGTTGAAAAAATAAGGAGCGCCTTCCGGGCCCAGAGTGGGTACCGCCGGTTTTATCTTCTCCATCGCCAGAGCTCGCCGTTATGCTTCCGGCAGTGAACAAAAATGGATTGGTCCATTCACCCGTTGGGCCTCCCCGCATTGAACCGGTGCCCGAAGGCGTTTCCCGTCCACTCTGGTCGGTCATGATCCCGACCTTTAATTGCGCCAAGTATCTGCGACAGACCTTGGATAGTGTCCTGAGGCAGGACCCGGGCGAAGGGCAAATGCAGATTGAAGTGGTGGACGATTGTTCAACCCAGGACGACCCGGAAGCGGTTGTGCAGGAAACAGGCAAGGGCCGGGTTGCTTTTCATCGCAAACCGAAGAACGAGGGAGCGATCGCGAACTTCAATACCTGTCTTCGGCGCAGCCGGGGACATCTCATTCACATCCTGCATGGGGATGATTGCATCCAGCCGGGCTTTTACGACGCAGTCGGCCGGGCTCAGGAACACTTTTCCGATGTCGCGCTGATTGCCACGCGAAGCTTTATCATGGATGAAGAGGGTCACTTTACCGAGATGACACGACGGTTGCCCGGCTTGGAAATGCCAAGCCGGGAAATAAACGAGTTTTTTCTGGTCACTCCGATTCAATGCGCGGGGGTCGTGGTGCGCCGTTGTTTTTATGAGAAGAGTGGCGGGTTTCGCACAGACCTTCCCCATGCGGCTGACACAGAAATGTGGTCGCGGGCGGTAGGGAAGGGCGGAGGTGTCGTCTTGCCGCAGGTGCTGGCGTGTTATCGGAATTTTTCCGGCAATGACACTGGACGCCTGATGCGCACGGCGGAGAATCTGCGAGATCGCGAACGCCTGATCGAGATATGGGCCGAACGCGAACATGGCTTTGACCGTGAGAAGGCGGTGAACTTTATGCTGAGGATGGCATTGGACCAGCATGACCGGTTTGCCGCGCTTGGTGATGTTTCCGCGGCACGCGAAAATCTGCGGTTTTGGCAGGAGCGGGCTTCTGCGAGAAAAAAGATGAAAAGAGCGCTGCGCCTTTTGCTCGCCAAGCTGGGTTTATTCGCGTCCAAGTAGGAGAGAGTTTCTCTTTTCAAGCAAACCCGATGACCTCTTCCCCTTTATTTTCGGTGATCATCTGCACTTATAATCCGCGGCTTGATTACCTCGGGCGAGTATTGGTGAATGTGGGGGCACAAACCCTTGCGCGAGACCAATGGGAAGTGATCCTGGTCGACAATCGAAGCGAGCCTCCCGTGGAAGGCCGGTTGGAGACTGCAACATTTCGACCGGACAAGGTTGTCCGGGAAGAGACAGCCGGCCTGGTGGCGGCGAGGAGCCGTGGACTATCGGCGTCCTGCGGGAAATGGTTGGTTTTTGTCGATGACGATAACGTTCTCAAAGAAGACTATCTGGAGGAGTTGCAGAGGCTCATCGCGGCGCATCCTCACGTTGCCATGTGGCTGGCGGAAATCCGACCTGAATTTGAGACTCAACCGCCGGAGGAATTCAGGATGTACTGGCCTTTCCTGGCAATCAGGGAAGTGACGCGTACACAGTGGTCCAACATTCCGGTCAAGGAGCTCCTGGGATGCGGTGCGGGCATGGCCGTGAAAAGAGAGGTCATGGAGAAATGGACGAATGAGATCAAAGCGGATCCGCTTCGGGCCCATTTGGGAAGGAAACAGGACTCTCTCCTGGCCGCAGAAGATACGGACATCGGCTATACCGCCTGCGACATGGGGTTGGGTGTGGGAGAATCCAAGGGGCTTCAAGTTACGCACCTCATCCCGCCCCGGCGATTGAAGCCGAGTTATCTCAGGAAAATTGTCTATTCGGTCTCCTACTCGCACGCTTTCCTGGACTTGGTGCGTCAGCGGGTGGCATTCCTTGGATTATGTTTGAAGATTGTCCTGGCAGGGCGTGATTTTTGGTCGAGTCGTCGGCATAAAAACGGAGCGATCCTATGGTGGTTTCAAGTGCGCGGTACGGTCGCGGCATGGAGGGATTTTCAAACGAGATCCAAAGCATGCTAGGAAATCCTGAAGGTCCTGTACGGCTCTGGCAAAGCCGGTTTCTTTGAAAATGAATCCGAGAACCATCCAGGCGAGGGAAAGGAATCGATATGAAACGATATTGGATTCATTTTCAGGAAAAGCCGGGGGAGATGCGCTGCTTTACTCGTCTGTGGCAAGACAGGTGCGGCGGGAGGTAAATCCTGCCACAAGAGAAGAAGCGGAAATTCTTTCCGTTTCCTGCGGAGTTGCGGCACCGGTCCTGACCAGCTACGTGCTCTGGATTCTGGGCCGGGCGGTGGAGATGGGGCTCAAGCGACTCTACTTTATTTCGCGGGACGGGGAGATCCTGCTGGAGATCGCGAAGCGGTTGCTGCCTGCTTGCTGGCCGGGGGTGGACATGGAACTCCGGTACCTATGGGGTTCACGGCAGGCGTGGATGCTGCCTTCCTTCGCGGTTTCGACGCGGGACTTGAGCCGATATCTTTTGCAGTACTACCAGAACAGCTCGCTGAAAATCATCATGGGCCGGGTTGATCTGACGCTCGAAAACTGCAAGGACGTCCTGCCCAACCACGGATTTACGGTGCACGATTGGGAAAGAAAGCTGGCTCGAGGTGATTTGGGGCCGCTCAGGACGATGGTGGCGGATCCGGTGCTTCTCCAGCGTGTTGGTGTTCGTGCACGAGAATCCACGGACAACGTGCTGGGTTATTTGACTCAAGAGGGGCTTTTCGATGATGTTCCCTATGGCTTGGTCGACTTGGGGTGGGCTGGCGTGATGAAGGGCGCCTTGGAACGAATCCTGGGCCTGCGAGGAAAGGCCGCTCCACCTTTCTTTTTCTTCGGACGAATCAGATATGATCAGCATGACGAGCCATCGACTCTTCAGGCCTATCAGTTCAATCTTGCGGAAGGGACTGGCGTCGACCGGGAATGGCCCGGCATTACCTGGTTGATGGAGATGTTCTGCACGAGCCTGTCGGGAGGACTTCTGCGTTACGAGCGCAGGAATGACCGGTACGAGCCGGTCCAGCGCCAGACGAAGACGAGCGCCGTCCAGGAGTGGGGATTCGTTCTCATGCGCAATTCCATCGTACGGTTTACGGAGAATCTCGCTGGCAAGGCTGCAGCGATGAAGTCGTCCGCTTTTTTGCCTCCGTCTGCAACGGACGCCTTGCTGAGAGCTTTTTGGTTTCGACCCGCGCGGGACGAAGCCCGTGTTTGGGGCCGATTTCCGTTTGAAGAGGATCCTTCGTCGGAATCCTTCAATTGCCTGGTCCCGCCGCTGACACCCGGCAGTTTCTGGCGGGTGCTCGTCTATGGCCGTGGATTCCGGGCCTACAGCGAATGGAACCGGGGTGTGATCGCAGCGCATTCGCCAGTGATTGGCTTTCTCTGGCTTCTCTGTCTTTCGGGGTACAAGACCCGAAAGATCGTGGAACGCTTCATCTTTCGGCGCAAAGTAGAGTGTTCCCCAACGAAAACATCATGAGCGCTGATCATGGGCCATCATCCGGGCAGGCAAGAAATCGTTACGAGGAGTTCCTGGGCTCCATATCCGGCCCGGTCAACGACAATGCCTCCTGTTTTGCTGCAGCTGCTCAACAGGTACGACTGGAGATGGCTCCAAAATCGGAACGGGAGGCCGAAATTGTTGACGTCGCCACGGGCGTCGCTGGTCCTGTGCTTTGCAGTTATGTTCTTTGGGTGTTGCGGGAGGCCGTACAGAATGGGCTGGAGCGGCTTTATTTCATTTCAAGAGACGGGGAGATTCTCCTGAAGATAGCGCAGATCCTTCTCCCTGCTTTCTGGCCGGGGCGGAAAATCGAGCTCCGTTATCTTCTCGGATCCCGGCAGGCGTGGCATCTGCCTTCGCTGGCCGTCGCCGGGCAGGAGCCGAACGACTGGCTTTTGTTTTTTTTCGAGAACTCGAGCCTGAAAAGTATTTTTGCGCGGGTTGAGTTAACGTTGGACGACTGCCGGGACCGACTTTCCGTCCACGGGTTTTCGGTCAAGGATTGGGAACGCAAACTTATCCGCGCCGAGAGGAATGCGGTCGAGAAACTGGTGGGGGACCCCATCCTGCAGGAGCGCATCCGGCAACAGGCCCAAGCGGCAATGAAACCAGTCCTGGGTTATCTGGAGCAGGAAGGCCTGATGGAGAAGGTGCCTTACGGCCTGGTTGACCTGGGCTGGACTGGGCGAACCAAAGGGTCGCTGGAAAAAATGTTGGGCTTGCGTGGTGTGCCGCCGCCGTTCTTCTTTTTCTTCGGGCGCAACGCGGAAAAGTCCGGGGAGGAAAGTTCCGTGCTCCGCACGTATCTATTCAATCTCCGGCACGGCACAGGCAGCGACCATTATATGCCCGCGATCGAAGCCTTGTTGGAAGTATTCTGCACCAGCCTGGAGGATGGATTGTGCGGTTATCAGCCACAGGACGATGGAGGTTATGGGCCGGTCTATCGCGAATCGAATAAACGGGAAGTGGAGGCGTGGGGCTACCAGATCATGAGAGATTCGATCCTGCGCTTCTCCGAACGGCTGGCGACGAGTGACTCACAGCGAACAGCGCCGCCCACCTTGTCCGCCGAGGTCAGCGCGGCCCTGCTCAAGATATTTTGGCTCGCGCCGACTCCGGCGGAGGCACGGGTCTGGGGAGAGTTTCCCTTTGAAGAGGACCAGCAGGGCACTTCTTACAATCGGCTGGTCCCTCCGGTCAAATGGGGGCCCGGTACCCTGGGGAGATTGCTCCGCAATGGCCGGGGTTTTGATCAATGCGCCGTGTGGCATGGGGGCATCGTGGCGACGAATCCGCCCTGGATGGGGCGCTGCTGGATGGGCATTTACCATGCCCACAAAACGCTGTATGCTCTGAAGCTCAAGGTGTCCGGCGGCCAGCGCCAGTGGCGCAGCCACTCATAATCGAGTTCATGATCCGCGTTTCCTCGTTCGATATTTTCGATACCTGCCTGACGCGGACGTTCGCTTATCCCATGGACCTGTTCCGGGAGGTGGGGGAGATCGCGATCCAAAATGGATGGATTCACCTGGAGGCAAAGGAGTTCATGACACGGCGGCGCGTGGCGGAAAGAGAGGCGCGCAAGCTGGTGCCGTTCCGGGAAGTTTCACTTGAACAGATTTACCAGCAACTGGGTCGCGATCTGGGGCTTTCGCCGGAAGTGACCTTGAGACTTCAGGAGACCGAGCTTTTGCTCGAGGGCCAATCGCTCCAGCCCATCGGGGAAACCCGGCAACGGATACGGGAAGCACGCCTGGAGGGAAGGCAGATCCTGTTTTTATCGGACATGTACCTGTCGACCTCGTTCCTGGAGGAACTGCTCAAGCGACACGGTTTTCACGAGGACGGTGACCTCGTTTATATCTCGGGCGAGGTGGGGCGCCACAAGTCCGACGGCGGCTTGTTTCAGCACGCCCGCGAACACCTGAAGAAGGAAATCACGGAGTGGACGCATTGGGGCGACAACCCGCGTGCGGATGTCGAGGCGCCCCGACGACTGGGGCTGCACGCGGAACATTTTCGTTCCGGTCTGCTGAATCGTTATGAACTCCGCATCTGCCCGACGATCCGGACCCGGCACGAATTGAAAGCACGTCTGATGGGCGCGACGCAGACTCTTTATCGGGAGCGGTGGCAGTCGCGATTTGTTGCCGCGATGCGTCTGGCGCGTCTGGCCAAGCCCCGCGATTTAAGTCCGCGCGAACAGACTATCTGGGATACCGGGGCGAACGTGGCCGGGCCGTTGTTCTACGGCTATGTGAAATGGGTGCTGGAGGAGGCGAACCGGAACGGTGTTCCCCGGCTCTACTTTGTGGCGCGGGATGGACAGATTCTTCACAAGATCGCCGGGATCATCCAGTCATTCAGGAAGAGTCTGGTTGACTGCCGGTATCTCTTTGGTTCGAGGCAGGCCTGGCTCCCCGCCAGTCTGCGGGAAGTCGATGAAACCCAGCTTCGCTGGATGCTGGCCCCCACTCCGGGACTTACTGTCCGGGAAGTTTTTCGCCGAATCGACGTCGCGCCGGAAAAATATAAAGCGCTGTTGGAAGCGTCCGTCTTTCCCGAAGCGACATGGAACGAACCGCTGGACGCGGCGAAAGTGAAACAGCTCGCGCAAGTCCTCCGGGGACCGGGGCTTAGCGCGGAGATCAAGACCCTTGCGACGGCGAAGCGCGAGAATCTGTTGAGCTACCTCCGCCGCGAAGGCTTTTTCGAGCAGGAGAAAATTGGCATCGTGGATTTGGGCTGGCGCGGAAGTCTCAAGCAGGCCCTCGTCCAGGTCTGCGAGCAGGCTACCGAGAAAGTCCAACCGCAGGTGATTGGCTTTTATCTCGCACTTGTCGGAGCGGAGCGGCAGAAGGACGACGGCTTTCTCGGTTATGTGAATTCGCTTCGTCCAGATGCTCTCGGTGGATTTCTCTTTTTTATGCAATTGCTCGAGGCCTTTGCCGCGGCCAATCACGGACAGGTCCGGGGGTATCGGCAAGGGCAGCCCGTTTTGTCCGCGCCGGACAATGTCGCTGTTTCGGAATGGGGGCTGCACGCCCTGCAGGGCGGAATCCTTGCCTTTTGCCAGGCGTTTGGCGCGCTGGATGAATTTGCCTATCCGCCAGAGGATTATTTGGACGCCACGCTTTCGGTCCTGAAACTTTTTTATGAGGACCCCACGCATGAGGAGGTGGAGGCTTGGGGCTCTTTTCCTTTTTCCGACGAACAGTGCGAGACAGATTTGCGCACGCTTCTGCCGTCATGGAATCGGGGCCAGGCCGTAGCGGCACTCCTGACCAAGGACGGTCGCAAGCGACTCTGGTGGCCACCCGCCCTGGCCCGACGGGAAAAGATGCCCTCACTTCGCCTCTACTATCGTTTGCAGAAGCTCTGGAGAACCCAACTAAAGCCAGGAACAACATGAGGCTCTTGTTTGTTTCCCATCGACGTGACGTTTCCGGCGGTGAGATCTGCACGCAGCGAATCATCGAGCGTCTGCGGGGACATCCGGTCCTGGTCGTCCTGCCGGAGGGCGCCTTTTCGCGCCGGTTGACCGAAGCGGGAATCGATGTCCACATCGAGAACGCGTTGACCAGCATGACGCGCTCCGAAGATCCCTACGCCTTTCTCAAGCTTGCCGGGCGGTTGCCGGCACTCGTGCGGCGGTTGTCGCGGAAGATGCGCGAATTTGAAGCCGACCTGGTCATCAGCAATGCGCTCGGGCCTCTCCCTTACGCAGGCCCCGCGGCCCGTCTCGCCGGTGTGCCGAATGTCTGCATCCATTATCACCCGGTACTGAAACCGGGAACCGCGGACGCCAGGCTGGTCTTTTTGCTCTCCAAATTTTGCGACGGTTTTGTCGCCGTGTCGGAGGCAATGAAGCGCGGACTCCAGCTTTCCGGTGTCCGTCCGGAACGGATCGAGACCATTTACAATGGGCTCGACACTGAATTTTACTCACCAAGTCCCGGGCGATCCAACCTCCTGCGCCCGACATGGCAGATAGCGCCGGAGGTCAAATTGATCGGGTTGGTCGCAACGCTTTTTGAGGCGAAGGGGCATCATGTTGCGATTGAGGCTGTCCGTCTTCTGCGCGACGACTTCCGCAGCAATACCGCCTGGCAATTGATTTTCATCGGGGATGTTTTTGAAAACAGCAAAATGGGCGCTGACTATCAACTGCGGCTGCAACAGCAAATCGAGAGCGCGGGACTGAAGGACAAGGTCATCTTCGGCGGCAGGCAAAGCAGGATGCGGGAGGTTTACCAGGACCTCGACATGGTCCTGAACGCCTCGATCGAGCCGGAGCCGCTCGGCACGACGATCTACGAAGCCATGGCCATGGGACGGCTGGCCATCGCCAGCAACCTGGGCGGTTCACCCGAAATCATCGAGGACGGAAAGAGCGGTTTCCTGGTTCCCGCTGGTGATAGCCGCGCGCTGGCGGGAATCCTGGCCCAGGTGCTTCAGGGAGAAATCGATCCCGCGCCGATTCTTCAAGCGGCCCGGCAAAGGGTTGAAGAGGTCTTCGACTTGAAGGACACAGTGCGACGATACGACGAATATTTCGCAACGCATGCCCGGAAGTAGTCGCTCCTTTCAGTCCGTTTTCATACCCATTTCCAACTCGACAATTCCAGAGTGAAATCCTAGCGTCCCGGATGCGAGAAAAGCCCACGTGGCCGCTCATTCTTGAGTATGCCTATCCGGTGGCCGCGCCCATTGTCGCGCTCTTGCTTTTGCTGCTCGCGCTTCACGCGAATCTTTTTGAGCGTCTCGAAAACCTGACCGTCAATTGGAGGTTCCAGACGCGCGAGCCGTATGATCCCAAGCCCGATCCCCGGGTCATTTTGGTCAAGATCGACCAGACGTCGTTGGACAACATCGGGGGCTGGCCGTGGAAGCGTTCCATCGAGGGTGACTTTTGCCAATTGATCGCCGCGGGAAACGCCTCCGTCCTCGGTTTCGATCTTCTTTTTACGGAGCCCCGGGACAAGGAGGACGACAACTATTTCGCCAAGTGCGCCGGCCAGGTGCATGCCGTGGTCACGGGCGCCAACTTTGATCCCAAAAATAGAAACAGCAAGGTGCTGGAGTACAATTGGGGCAAGACCCAGCCTCTCACGGAGATTGAAGGCGACCTCTCCGCCATTCCAGGACAGGGTGTCGCGCTCCTCCCGGTCCTGCCGCTGCGATTGGAAAGCTATTTTGGTTTTGTCGAAGTGGCACCGGGAGGTTCGGACGGCATCCGTCGCGAGTTGCCCCTGATTGAACGAGTCGGCACCCGGGTGTTTCCGACGCTTTCACTCCAGATGCTGTGTCAGTTCTGGAATATTTCGCCAGACAAGGTGCAAGTCCGCCTGGGAACGGAAATCGCGTTGCCAACTCCTGAGGGGACCAAGCATATCCCGATCAATGAGAAGGGGGAGATGCTCCTGAATTATCGAGCCAACGATACGGACAAGGCGATTTCCGAAGGGGTCAACTCGGTCTCATTCGGGAAACTGGAAGGTGGTTTGGCGGAACATTTTGTCGAAGGGAAGGATTGGCGGAAAGAACTGCCCTCGATTGAGAACAAGATTCTTTTGGTGGGGCAAACCGCGGTTGGCTTGACCGATTTCGGGCCAAGTCCGCTGGAGGCGAACAGCCCGCTGGTCACGGTCCACCTGACGGCGCTGAACAACATCCTCCAGGACGACTACCTGAAAATATCGCCTGACTGGCCGGTGATTCTGGGCTGGTTCGTGATCAGCGGGGTCACCCTGTTTTATCTTCGCAAGAAGAGCATCAGTCATTCGATCATCATCCCCCTCGTCTGTGTCGGACTGTACAGTCTGCTGGCGGAAATTCTTTTCATCCGGCAAAGCCTGCTTCTTCCGCTGGTCTGGCCGGTGATGTTTTTTCTCCTTTTGCACCTGGGGATCATCGTGCTGCGCTGGATCGAGGAGGCGCAGTCGCGCCAGCAGATCAAGCAGGTGTTTTCCCGCATGCTTTCCCCGGAGATCATGGACCACCTGCTTGAGCATACCGAAAACCTTGAAATGGGTGGATCGGAGCGCCCCGTGACGATCCTCTTTTCAGACATTCGCGACTACACCAAGTTCAGTGAAGGGCTCAAGCCGTCGGAGGTTGTGCGGCAATTGAATGTCTACTTTGAACGGATGGTTGCGTGCGTGAACGACAGCCGGGGCACCCTGCATAAATACATCGGCGATGCCATCATGGCGGCGTGGGGAGATATTGCGGGCGCCAGCCTCGGGCCGGAGAAGGATGCGCAAAACGCGGTCCGCTCGGCGCTCATGATGCGGCGCCTGTTGAAGGAATTGAACGAAGAGCGCCAGGCCGCCGGGCTAACGCCGTTGCGGATTGGCATTGGGATCAATCATGGCCCGGATGTCCTGGTCGGTTTGATCGGCGCCTCGAGGCGTTCCGAGTTCACGGTGATGGGCGATGCCGTCAACACCGCCTCCCGGCTGGAAGGGGTGACCAAGGAATACAAGACGGATCTCGCCATTGGAGAATCGGTTTACACGCTGGTGCACGGGCATTTTCTCATGCGCACGCTCGGGGTCATTGTGGTGAAGGGCAAATCGAAGCCGCTTAAGGTCTACGAAGTCCTCGACGATCTGGAAAATCCCGTGGGTCTCTGGCCGGAGGACTGGGTGGCCGATTACGAGAAGGCGATGGAAGCTTACTTTGGCCGAAAATTTCGCGAGGCGCGCGAGGGGTTCAAGAAATGCCTCAAGAAACGTCCCGAGGACTTTTGCAGCAAGGACTACCTTGAAATCTGCGACGAGTTGATTCTCCATCCTCCATCCAAGGACTGGGACGGCACGAAGGTCATGAAGACCAAGTAGTCAAAGGCGCAGCCTGACCTAAAAGGTAGCTTTGAAATCGCAAGCACAGGCTGTAATAATGCCGTGCGTTGCCGTTCGTGAAGTCGAGAATTCACCCTTAATGAAGCCACACCTCTCCGCCGTCCCCGAAGCCAGGGATGTCGCCGGAAGCCGGCACGCGGGTTCGAAGGCCAAAACCGATTTCTGGCTTGATGTCATCATCATCGTCGCGGCGATCGGGGATGTCCTGGCCTTTGTGACAGCGATGGTCATTGCCTTTTACGGCAGAAGACACATCAGCAATGTGCTGGCGGCGGACCTGCAGGAATTTCCCTATCCACTTTCCTTTTATTCCGGGCACTTCATCTTCGGCATCTTCCTTTTCCTGGCCCTGGCCGGCCGGACCGGGATGTACGAGCCGCACAATTTCATCAGGCTCCGACAGATTTTCATCTCGGCGATGAATGCGGTGTTCATCTGGGCGATGTTCTATGTCTGCCTTAGCCTGCTCTTTTCCTTTCGCCCGAGCATTTCGCGTCTCTACGTCATTTTCAGCGCCATTCTCGGTTTTGCTTTCATCATTTATTGGCGGCTGCTCTTTCGCCTCATTCTCAATCACAACGGGATCCTGACGCGCCTGCGGCAACGGTTGGTCGTGGTCGGATGGAACCTGGAGGTCGACCATCTGGCGCGGGCGATCATGAACGATGCTTTTCACCCGTATGAGATCGTGGGTTGCCTGCCATCGGCCCACAACAAATACCGCCTGGAGCCGCCGGAGAAGGTGAAACGACTGGGCCAGTATGAGGACATCGCCGCCGTCCATCAGCGGGAGCAAATCGACATCATCCTGCTAGGGGACCTTGATCCCGACACGACAGAAATCATCGCGCTGTGCGAATACTGCCAGCGGGAAATGATCCAGTTCAAGGTCGTGCCCAGTTATTTCCAGATCCTGATCTCCGGGCTTCATCTCCAGACGATCAGCGGCGTGCCGGTCCTGGGCATCGCCAAGCTTCCCTTGGATTCGCTCGTCAGCCGGCTCATCAAGCGGGCAATGGATATTATTGGCGCGACGATTGGACTTGTTTTGTCGGCGCCGCTCATCGGGATTTTTGGCTTATTGGTCTATCTGGAATCTCCGGGGCCGATTATCTACCGCCAGGACCGCATGGGACGGCGGGGAGAGTTGTTCAAGATTTGCAAGATCCGGAGCATGCGTCTCAATGCGGAGAAGGAAGGGGCGCAACGCGCTGTGCCCAATGACGAACGCCGCCTGAAGATTGGCGCCTTTATCCGTAAATGGAATATCGATGAAGTTCCCCAGTTCTGGAATGTCCTGAAAGGGGAAATGAGTCTCGTTGGGCCCCGCCCGGAAATCCTGGGACTGATCGACGATCTCAAGGACTCCATCCGGCACTACAATGCCCGGCACAATGTCAAACCGGGGATGACCGGCTGGGCCCAAATTCACGGGTTGCGGGGCGATACCGACCTGAACGAACGGCTGCGGTACGATCTTTACTATCTCGAAAATTGGACGCCAGTCCTCGACATTTACATCATGTTCATGACTTTTCGTCGGAACCTGAATGCGTATTAAGTTAAGCCAGGCGTTGGCTCTTCCTTGACAGGAGGTCTTTGCGTCGGAGCGACCGACCGGGCCTGTATCCGTTGGTTCCGTCGATACTCATCCAGTTTATAATAGGCCAGCCCGAGAAACATCCAGGTGGACGGAATGTAGAATTCTGTGAGCGAAATGGCGAAGAGAACCAAGATGCCAAACAAGGCGGTGCGAATGCCACCATACCCGGGTGTGATGGGAAGAAGAAAAACGGGCCGGCAAAAAACCCATAGGAACGCACCGAGCCCGAGCAGGCCGCAGTTAATCAGGATCGCATCCGGCACCCGGAGGTACGCATACCCCACGCCGATGCCAAAGATCCAATTCGGCACGGTATAAGTGCTAAGCAAATCCAACCCATTCAGGATGTCACCCAGCCGTCCGGCGCCTGAGGCATTGAGACCGGCCAGCTTGTCGTGGAACAAGTCCCGGAACACATCGGGATAGAAAAGCGCCATGCTACCGAGAAAAATGCCAACGAGAACCAGGACGGCCAGGTAGACCCAGCGAAGTTCCCCGGTCCAAAAGCTGCGGATGAGCAGACAAGCGACCAGCGCAATATAACAACTGGTGGAGGTTGAGAAAACGGCGGTAAAGAAGAGGAGAGATGCGAGCACCATTTTCCTGTGTTCCAAGGCCAGGAAAAAGTAGGGGATTACAGCTGCCGCAAAGACGCTGGGTTCGAGCATGGTGCTCTTGATCCGCAGGAGATCGATGCCGCCGAAAGACATGGTCTGCGACCAGCTTGCGGTGTGTCCGCCAAAGAAGGTGCGATTCACCAGAAAATCGCCCGACTCATGCGTGACCAGAAAGAAGAGCCATTCGTAAAGGCCATAGAGAGCCAGGAAATAGGCGCTCCAGAAAATGTAGCGCATCCATTTCTCCTGGAAAAAATACCTGAAATAGAGAGCGATCAACACACAGCAAAGGAGGTAAAGCGACTGGGTGAAGAGGGTCGAGCGGAGAACGATGGTGTTGTCGATGGGATCGACCATGTAGACCAAGCCGAAATCCCGGCGGTCCGAGAGCAACAGACCCAATTGGCTGCCACCCAGAAGCAGAAGCCAGAGTGCCAGAAAAATTGAGAAGCTGATCAGGTACCGCACGACAATGGGAGGGACGTTCCAGGAACGGATCTTCAGGAAAACAATCGCCGTGGAACCGAGGGCCAACATGTAAGCGGGAATGGTTCCTTGAATGAATGGAATGAGCAGGGTGCCGGTCATCTGCATGACGAAACACCAGACGGCTACATAGATGTCCTCGAATCTTCTCATGCATGGCCGGTCCCTGACCTGGGCACCCGTGGATCATGTACTTATCGGCTATTGTGGACAGTGGCAAGGCGAAGCCGGGGCGACTCTTCTCGCCAAACAATGAGCGTGAGGTGTAGTCTGCCCCGCAAAAGGGGCCGCTTGTTGAACGTCATCCTGCTTGGAAACTATCCCCACGACGGCCATGAAAGCATGGTTCGCTACGCGGAGATGCTGAAGACCCTTTTGGCGGCGAACGGTCACCACGCGGAAATCGTCCGGCCCGAGCCTTTTTTTGGGCGTCTCAAGCCCTCCGGCCACGGTCTCGGCAAATGGCTGGGGTATCTCGACAAGTATGTTCTCTTCCCCTTCATTCTACGGGGTCATATTCGTCGGCAGAAAAGGGGGATCAAGACGGGCGGGACTTTTCTTGTTCATATCTGCGATCAAGCGAATGCCGTCTACACCCCATGGCTGCAGGATGTTCCTCACTTGTTGACCTGTCATGATGTTATGGCGATCCAAGTCGCCAGAGAGATGGTTCCCGGGCTAAAGACCGGATGGACAGGGCGGTTGTTGCAAGGCTGGATTCTCTCCGGCATCAGTCAGGCCGCCCACATTGTCTGTGTATCCCAGGAAACACGGGCCGACTTGCTCGCGCTGGCACCCGAACTCGATGTCCGAACCCGGACGCTGGAATCACCCTTGAACTACCCCTACGCTCCCATGCCGGTGGCGGAGGCGACCGCGCAGCTTTCTTCGCTGGGGCTGGAAGCTCATTTTCAACCCGGTAAGGACCGGTTCCTTTTTCATGTCGGGGGGAACCAATGGTACAAAAATCGTGAGGGCTTGATTAAGATTTATGCTGCACTTCTGGCCAATTATCCCGATTGGATTCAAGAACATCCCCTCAAGCTGGTGATGGCTGGTAAGTCTCCCACGGAAGCGATGCTTCAACTGGTGGAGGAACTTGGACTCACCGGAAAGGCAGTGTTCGTAACTTCTGTTTCAAATCAACAACTCTGTGCTTTCTATAACTTGGCCGAGCTTTTGGTCTATCCTTCCTTGAAAGAGGGATTTGGATGGCCCCTTATCGAAGCCCAAGCTTGCGGATGCCCCGTGGTCACAGCGGATCGTTCTCCCATGTGCCGTCTGGCGGGACCTGCGGCCCTTCTCGCCGATCCCCAAGATCCTACAGCCTTTGCCGCATGTATTTTCCAGGTCCTTTCCGAAGCTCCCCCAACCGGCCAGATGCGCAAAAGCCGTGCGCTTCAGCATGCCGAAAACTTCAACCCACGCACCTTCGCGAAAGAGTTGACCTTGATTTATGGGGACATTGGCGAGGGAATTGAGAGAAGTCGCTAGAAAAGCTTTGACCAGCCCCAAAATAAGCGATCATCGCAACATTATGTATATAAATATCTTACAGTATAATTTATTGCCATTAATCCCATTATAAGATTACACTTCTAATGTTCTTGGATGAGATGCTCATTTAGGAGTGCTTTTTTTCATTGCCAATCTGAAGGGGCCTTCTAACTTTCACCTTGCTGGGTTGATTGGTGAGAAAACTGCTTGCGGCATAAATATCCGGGGCAGCGATCTGGAGAATGAATCGAGTGAAAAAACGTACCCTAATTCTGGTCATGCTGCTCGCCATGGGCTCGGCGAGCCTTTTTGCCCAGGAACTGCCGCGTCCTTCAATGGCGCGGCATGAAACGGTCACGACGTTGCCCTCGGACTACAACATGAAGATTGGGCCCGTCCTCTTAAACACCAACGCTTCACTCGAGGGGCAATACGTCGACAATATCGGACTGAGCAGTACCAATCAGCTCTCGGATTTCATTATCACGCCTCAGGTCGGCGTGACGGCCAGTTGGCCGATAACAGCCAACAATACGTTGCGTTTCTCGACCTCGGTTGGATATTCAAAATACCTGATCCATCCCCAGTACGATACCTCGAACGTCCTCGTTGCGCCGGATTCGGAACTCTCCTTCGACGTCTACGTGGGGGACTTTAAGATCAACTTCCACGACCAGTTTTCAGTCCAACAGGATCCCTCGAGCATCGGTTCGATCAATAACGTCGTGAATTTCAACCGCATCCAGAATGTGGCGGGCATCGGTGTTCTCTGGGACTTGAACAAGCTAATCCTCAGCTTTAACTACGATCACATCGACTTTATCTCCACCAACTTGCAGGCCCTGGGCGGGGCTACGCTGTCTAATCCGGGTAATATTGATTACTCGGCCAACCAGATTTCGGCGGCGGCGAGCTACCGGGTGACTTCCACGGTTGTCCTGGGGGTGGAAGGGGCCGGCTCCATTCGTGATTACGACCAATACGGCATTCAGGACAACCAGTTAAGCACCGGGCCTTTCCTCCGGGTCGAGGTGACTCCCAACTTCAAGGTCTCGGCTGGGGCGGGGTACCAGGAAATCAGCACTGGGTCCGGGAGCTTGACCTACGCCATGACGCAGATTCCCAACATGGTCAACCCCGTTCTGGGGGTTGGCACCTACAATAGCTGGTACGGCAATCTGACCTTTGATCATCGACTCAATGCCAATTATACGGACCGGCTGGCCTTGGGCCATGAGCTGGAGTTGAATGTCTTCTCCCAGATCAGCGATGTTTATTACGTCAGTTATACTTCCAGCTGGAAGGTCAACTCCTTCCTCAACCTCGCCTTTACCATCAACTATGAGGATACGACCTCCCCCAGTCAGACGATCTCTTATTCCAACAGCACTTTCGATGCGCTGACGGCCGGCGTCCAAGCCAACTTTCCGATCACGAAAAGCATCTCGGGAGCGATCCTCTATCAATTTCAGGACAACTTCGGTGGCACTGCGGCCGCTACGCTTCCTGGGGTCCCTACCACCAGTCCCGGCTATACGCAACAGCGGGTCGGCATGATCCTGAACTACCACTTTTGAAATTGTCTGCTTCGTGGTATGCTGAATGAAGCAGGATTTTGCTAAAAAGTCTTGGAGTTCAGATATATGAAGATGTGGAATTCCGATCATGGCTCCAGGACGTTGCGCTTATTTCAAGGCGGCGCTCTTCTTCTCGTGGCATGGGGATTTTTATTTGGCTCGACTGCTTTACTGGCCCAAAATCCACGCCCAGCTTCTGCGGCGGCATCTGTGCCGACAGGATCAAGCCCGGCGGGCACCGTTCCTGACGTAGCGCCCTCCGATGTGCCGACGGCCCCGATCGCTGCCTCGCTGGACACCATGACCGCCTTGAACGACAAGGCGAAGTTGAGCAACGGTGACACGGTCAGCTACCGGGTGATTGAGGAACAACAGGCCCCTATTCTCCTGACGGTTTCCGATTCCGGGGAACTCACCGTCCCCCTCGTCGGCATCGTCTCCGCCAAGGGAAAGACCTGCAAACAGGTGGCCTACGAGCTCAAGCCGCTGCTGGAGAAGCAATATTTTTATCATGCCACGGTCATCGTCGGCCTGGAGACATTCAGTACTCATCCCTTGGGCAAGGTCTATTTGATGGGACAGGTGCTTAAGCAGGGCGCCGTGGAGATTCCCTCCAACGAGAACCTGACGGTCAGCCAGGCGATTTTGCTCGTGGGTGGCCTGGCTGACTTCGCGGACAAGAAAAAGGTCAAACTGGTTCACAAAAAAGCGGACGGTACGACGCAGACCACCATCGTCAACCTAGTGGACATCCTGGAAAAGGGCCATACGGACCGGGACCCGGTGGTGCAGCCTGAAGACACCATCATCGTTCCGCAGCGGCTGATCAATTTCTGACCTGCCATGCAAAACAATAGTCAGGGGGGCTATCCCCAAAAGCCGGTCTCGATGATGTGGTCCAAGGTCCGGGTCCAGCTGAAGCGTTACTACGCTGTCTTGAACCGTTTTGGATGGTTGCTTCCCCTGACCATCAGCATGGGTATTTGCATCGCCGCGTGGGTGGTGTCGCAGATGCCGCCCGATTTCATCTCCGAGGGCCGGATGGCCGTCACCGGACAATTTCAGATCAAGGAAGGCGCCGTCTACAATGAGCAGATGGAGAATTACTACGGCACGCAGATCGAGTTAATGCAGGACCTCGAAGTCCAGCGAGGCGCGCTGATTCGCGTCCAGACCCTTCATCCGGACCTGCATCCTGAACAGGTAACACTAACCGTGGGCCAACAGCCGCACGCTTCGGTGTTCAACCTGAAAGTTGAAGCCCAGACGGGGCCTTATGCAAAGGCCTATCTCGACGCCATCATGGAGGAGTACCTCGAATTGAAGCGAAAGCAGCGGCTGCAGTCTTCGGACAACCAAACGCTGGCCATCCAGGACCGGCTGGCGGCACTGGAAAAGGACATTGAGCGCGGCGAAACGGAAATGCACGATTTCCAGGAAAAAAACAACCTCGGCTTCCTCGAGAAACAGGGTAATGACGCAGCCGATTATCTTGCAAAAAAAAACCGGGAACTGGCCGATTTGAAGAGCGAATACAATCTTTTGCAAATGCTGGACCTGGACCAGAACCTGGACCGGCAGAGGGTCAACGCGTCCGCGGTGCAGGGCGCGGGAAGCGATGCGGAGGCGAACTCGGACGCGCAGAATCTGGCCACCATGGGGCCGGTGGCCGATTATCAAAAGGCGAAGCAACGGCTCGACCTGCTCAAGGGGCAGCGGGCGGATTTGTCCAAGAACCTGCGTCCGGCGCATCCGACCATCGTCGCCCTGGACCGGGAGATCGAGAAAGGGAACAACCTGATCCAGACTTTGCGTTCGCAAAGTGTCGAGGCCTTGAAGACACGACGCGAGTCCATTCAAGTCCAGATCCAGAATCTGGAAAGCGTGATTACCGAGTGGCAGGCCAAGGCGCTCGATCTCAGCGGACGGATCGCTGAATTCAACCGGATCAAGGCAAAGTCCGACCGGGCCAAGGAGGAATACAGCCATCTGCTCTCAAGCATGACGAGCCTAACGCTGACCAAGAATGTCGACCAGGACCAGGTGGTGATCATGGATCGCGCGTCGGAAGCGGTTTCCATCAAGCCGGGGTGGCTCAGCATCATCTTCGCCGGTTTTGCCGGGGGCCTTCTGGTGGGCCTGGGCATTCTCTTTTGCATCGATCAACTCGATGACCGCATGAGCTCCTTTCTTGAGCTGCAGACCAATTTCCAGGAAATCATCCTGGGACAGATTCCCAGGGAGGATTTCGCTGAGGATGCCGCCTTGCTCCGCCACAACGATGACCGGCTTGCTTTGCTCGAGGCCTTCCGCAGTCTTCGCTCCTCGTTGATCTTTTTCCCGGTGGAAGGGACGCGGCCCAAGACCTTGATTGTCACCAGTGCGCTGCCCAACGAAGGGAAAACCACTCTTTCGGCGAACCTAGCGATCACTCTCGCCTTTTCGGGCGCCAAAACGCTGGTGGTGGACGCGGATATGCGGCGCGGCAAACTGAGCAATCTTTTCGGCATTACCGAGGGGCCGGGACTTTCCAATATTCTCCTGTCGTCCACGACCTGGAAGGAGGTCATGCTGCAAACCACGGTGGAAAACCTGACCCTCATTCCCTGCGGGCCGCCTTTGAAACATCCTGCGGAACATCTCCTGGGCAAGGTGGCCGATCAGTTCCTGAAGGAGATCTACGATCAATTTGATTACGTGATCTTTGACAGTCCGCCGGTCACGTTGCTGGATGACACGCTCAGTCTCGCGCCGAAAATCGACGGTGCGCTGGTCGTGGTGCGGTTCGGAGTTTCATCGGTTCGCACCACCCGGCGTGCGATCGAGCTGCTGGAGCAGCGGCAGACCAATATTCTGGGCATGATTTGCAACGACGTGCATCTTTCCGAGTCGGAAGCGAACTACGGCTATTATTACCGGCAGACGGCGGAGGCCTACGCCAAGGAAGTCAGAACTTAAAAATCGACCTGACGGGCCGCCCTTGGCCAAGGTAGAGCTGAAATATGTTATGAACGATTCGAAAAAAATTGTTGTTTGTGGTGGGGGCGGTTTTATTGGGGGCCACTTGGTCGCTGATCTTCGCCGGCAGGGACATGCGGACATTCGGGCCGTTGATTACAGGCCCCTGGGAGAATGGTATCAAAAGTTTGATGACGTCGAGAACCTGGTGCTTGATCTTCAAGGAAAAGAAGCTTGCGAGGAAGCCGTCGCAGGTAGTGGTTCGGTTTACAATCTTGCGGCCGACATGGGCGGCATGGGCTTCATCGAGACCAACCGGGCCCTGTGCATGCTCAGCGTGCTGATCAATACCCATCTTCTCATGGCCTCGAGGAAAGCGGGAGTGCAGAGATTTTTCTATGCGTCCTCCGCTTGCGTCTACGCCGCGGGCAAGCAACTCAACCCGGATGTTACCGCGCTCAAGGAGGAGGATGCCTACCCGGCCATGCCCGAAGACGGCTACGGATGGGAGAAGCTGTTTAGCGAAAGAATGTGCCGGCACTTTACCGAGGATTTTGGACTGACCACGCGGGTGGCCCGATACCATAATGTGTACGGGCCCGAGGGCACTTATGACGGTGGCCGGGAAAAGGCGCCGGCGGCGATTTGCCGCAAGGTCATCGAGGCCAAGTTGAGCGGAAAACATGAAATTGAAATCTGGGGCGACGGTCATCAGACGCGCAGTTTTCAATACATCGACGACTGTGTCATCGGAACGCAGAAGATCATGCAAAGCGAGAACGTCACAATGCCCGTCAATCTTGGCAGCAGCGAAATGGTGACGATCAACCAACTGGTCGACATGGTCGAGGAAATTGCCGGAGTGAAGCTCAAGCGCAATTACAACCTGAAGGCGCCGAAGGGAGTGAACGGTCGAAACAGCGACAATACGCTGATCCAAAAACTTTTGGGGTGGCAGCCTTCCATTTCCCTGAAAAGCGGCCTCGAAAAAACCTACCGCTGGATCTACGGGGAGATGAAGGCGAAGGCCTGAAATTGTACAGATAGCCGGACGAGCTTGAGCGGCCAACGGGGAAGGGCACTCCATTGATGAAAGATCCCACCGTAACCATCATCGTACCGGCATACCGGCGCCTGCATTATTTACGGGAAGCGGTAGCGAGTGCCCTGGGGCAAACCTACCAGGATTTTGAGATCGTCCTGTCCGATGACAGTGCCTCCGATGAGATCGCCGAGTATGTCATGTCCCTGAGGGACGCACGGGTCCGTTATCGCCGGAACCCGACAAATCTTGGCATAGCCCTGAACAATCTTGCCGCCATCGCCGACGCCAAAGGCAAATACATTGCCAGTCTGCATGACGACGACATCTGGGAGCCTGAATTTCTCGCCAGGCTTGTCCCGCCGCTTGAGTCTGACAGCGAAGTTTCCGTGGCCTTTTGCGATCACAATCTTATTGATGAGCAGGGGGAATTTCTTCCCGGGAGAACGGAAGACTGTTCGCGTCTTTTTGGGAGGGATGTTCTCAAACCCGGGCGGCATCAACCCTTCATTCGGTCTGCGGTGGTTGACATGACGATCCCCATGGCCATGGCTGCGGTCTTTCGTAAATCGATCCTGAAAAATACCGAGCTTCCGCGGCGCATTGGAGGAAGCTACGATTACTGGTTCGCCTATCTGGCGGTCAAGGACGGCCAGGCTTGCTTCTACGTTCCCCAGAGGCTGACCCGTTACCGGGTGCACGCGAACTCAGGGTCGAATACGCGTGGAGTTCGCAATCTTCGTGACGCCATTTATGTCCGGCGAAAAATGTTCGCCGCACCTGTTGTGGCCCCCTATCGGAGAAGCCTTGAGAACGAACTGGGAGTCCTTTATGGAAAAATGGCGCTTCATTTTCTCTCTCGTCGCTCTTTCCGGCGCGGCAGGATTTTTCTGGGACGGGCCTTTTCGCTGTTGAACCGGCCCAAAAACATGGCGGCACTTGCCACGAACACGATTCGGGTCTTGTGTCAGGGTGCAGCCTGACGATGCAACCCCTGCGATTTTTCAATTTATGCTTGTCACTTACGTAGCGCCGAACGGCTCATGGCACTACACTTATGCCCGGGCATTGGCGCGGGCAGGCTCTTTGCAGCGATTTGTTTGCGGATTTTCCAGGTTTAGTCCCAGAGCACCGCTGCCCGAATTAGGAGACAAGCTTCTTCGGGTCGATCTGTTACAGAACTGTTATCTCGCCAGCCTCAAGCTGCGAATGCCCGCTTTTGTTTGTGAGGAATTGGCCTTTCTCAGCAAGGCCAGGCTCGATGCGCGGGCGGAAAAGGATGCCAGGCAATCAGATCTCTTTCTCTTTTACAGCGGTGCCGGTAGGCAAACGGTAGAGGCCTTGAAGTCGACCCCGACGAGGGGCATTGTCGAGGCGGTCAACAGCCATGTGCTGGTGCAGAAGGATATTTTGCAGGAAGAATATGACCGCCTTGGCCTGCCCTTACGGGGTTTTCACCAAAGGGAGGTGAGCCGCCGGATCCGGGAGTACGAGATGGCGGACGGAATTATTTGTCCCTCCTCTTTTGCGCGGCAGTCCTATATCGACCGGGGAGTGCCAGCTGACCGGGTTCGAGTAATTCCCTTCGGCATTCAGGTGTCTTCCCGTCTCGAGACGACGGAGCGGCCCCGGGACGTATTTCGAGTTCTTTATGTTGGCCAGATCAATATCAGGAAGGGGTTGCGCTATCTTTTCGACGCCTTCGAAAAGTTGAAACACCCCAACAAGGAATTGTGGATTGTCGGCCCCACGTCGGAGCCGACAGGCATTGCCGATTTGACGCCACCGGCGCAGACCCGATTTCTCGGTGTACTGAAGGGTGAAGACCTCGCCCGCGCCTATCGAAGCTGCCACGTCTTCGTTCTACCAACACTTGAGGAGGGACTGGCCCTGGTGCTGGGCGAAGCGCTGTCGCATGGGCTGCCGGTGATTGCCACGGTCAATAGTGGAGGCGAGGACCTATTTGAGGACGGCTCCACTGGTTTTCTGGTGCCTGTGCGCTCTCCGGAAAAGATTTCGGAAAAATTACAGCTTCTGGTTGACAGTCCGGGGCTGCTCGCAGAGATGTCGAACCGAGCGGGGGTGCGTGACAAGAGGGACAGAAGTTGGGAAAATACCTGCCGGAGGTTGGTGGAGACCCTGCATGATTTTACCGTGATGCCCAAGTTATGAATGTCACAACGGAGAACCGCCCATGAACGATGTCGCGAACGCCCATCGACTCCGTCAACTTCTGGTGGCGCTCGTGCTTCTCCTGACCTTCGAGGGCATTCTTCGCAAGGCGTCTCCTTCCGAACTGCGGGTGCCGTTATTTTTGCTAAAGGATGTCCTTGTCGTTGGGTTGGCCTATTATGTTGTCCGGATGCAGATGCCTCCCGTTCTGGGATCGCTTTACGCTGCCTACGGACTACTGTGCTTTTTGATGGTGCCTTCCATCTTGATGACGACCTGGCACGACCCATTGCTGGCGATTTTCGGGATCAAACAATATCTTTTATATCCCGTGGTGGCATTTGCCCTTTTCATGGGCTTTAAAGATTCGAAACGGGAGACGGTCTTTACCTTCTTTCGCTGGATTTCCCTTCTGGTCATTCCAACGACCCTCCTGGCGTTCGTGCAATCCCGATTACCGGCTGACAACTGGATGAACATGTCTGTTAGCGGAGAGTCCATGAAAAACTTTTCGGCCGAAGGTGAGCTCCGCGTATCGTCCACCTTTTCCTTCGTGGCCCAATACTGCACCTTTTTGAATGCGGAAGTATTCATCGTCTTGATTGCCCTGTACGGATCCTCCAAACAAAAACTTTGGTGGAAGGTCGTGCTTTTGTCGCTGGTTCCAGCGCTGGTATTTAGCTGTTTCCTGACGATTTCCCGGAGTGCGGTGGCCGTGAATGTCGCGATTACCCTCTTGGCAGCGGTCCTGGTCTCGTTGAAATTTCGCGTGAGAAATGTCATTAACATTTTCCTCTTTATCGGCCTTCTCTACGTGGCCGTTGTGGCGGTGAGTCATTTTTCTCCCAAGGCGGCAGCAGCCTATACGGCGCGTGAAGACGGAAAAATGATCGGCTTTAGTTCGGAAATGCAGGAGCGTGTTTTTGGATCGTTTTTCCGCACGGCCAAGGACAAGTCCATGCATACGCTGTTCGGAAACGGACTGGGTATCATGAGCAATGGATCCGATAGTTTCAGCAACTATGCCGGAACATGGCGGGACCGCTTTTGGACTGAAACCGATTTTGCCACCACCCTTTTCGAGGGCGGCTATTACCTGGTCGTGGTATGGTACGGGTTTCGATTATTTGTCGTTCTTTTGACCTTCGCCCATTTTTTCAAGGAGATTACCCCGGACTGGTCAATCCCGATGGGCTTCTGTCAGGCTTATGTTGCCGTGATGGGAATGTTTGCGACCCTGGCTCTCCAGCCTCCCATTGCGATTTGGTGGTGGCTGGGAGTCGGCACGATGCTCCTGTTTTCCTGGAAATGTACGGAGCCGCCGGAAGTTGACCAGAAGCGTGAAGACGAGGAAAACAAGCCTCCCCCGCCCAGAAAAAAGATCCGGGGACGCAGTCTGTACGCGGACGTGATTCATAGTCGGAAATAGCGATCCGCCTCCAGCATCATGGTCTTTATCTTCGAGTCCCACCCGGTGCAGTACAAAGCGCCGGTCTATCAACAGTTGCAAAAAAGGCGACCGGACTGCTTTCGCGTCATTTACGCCACCGATTGTTCGGTCCGAGGCTATCAGGACAGGGAATTTGGCGAACGAGTGGTTTGGGACAAACCTTTACTTTCCGGTTATCAAAACCGGGTTCTGAACAATGAACGTGGCGTACCGCTTACGGGTTTTCGCAGTCTAACCGGGCGGGGCATCTATCAGATGTTCAAGGCCGAAAGACCAAAGGCAGTTCTTTTTTCGCAGTTTTTGTACGAAGCGGATGCGGTGGGTTATCTCAGTTGTCTCTGGCTTGGCATTCCGATTTGGATCCGTCACGAGACACAAGACGAGGTCTTCTCAAGGCCTTTCTGGAAGAAGTTGCTGCGAGGCATCGTCTACCGGCTGGTCTACCGGGGGGTCAGCCATGCGTTTTACCTGGGTCAACTCACCCGAGAACACTTGCTGCGTCACGGTATACCTGCGGAACGTATGAGCCGCTCTCCCTATTGCACGGTTTCCTCCTCCGAAAACGTCGCCGACGAGCACAAGCAATTGGAACGTGCGCAGGTGCGTGCGCAATGGGGCGTAACGCCTGATGAAAAATTGGTCCTTTTTTCGGGAAAATTTATCGAAAAGAAAAATCCCGGATTGATCCTGCAGGCACTGCATTGCATGACGGCAGACGAAGCAAGCAAATTGAAAGTTGTTTTCGTGGGGGCGGGTGAGTTGGAAAAAGAGCTCCGCCGACTGGCGGAGCCCTTTGCGAACCGGGTGCATTTTGCCGGTTTCGTGAACCAGTCGAAAATCACCGGTTACTATCTGGCCGCCGATATCCTGGTGCTTCCGTCCCGGCGTGCTGGAGAAACATGGGGCCTGGTCGTCAACGAGGCGCTGCAGGCTGGGTGTGCCGTGGTGATGACAGACACGGTTGGCTGCCATCGCGAATTCGGAACATGGGAACGGGTCCGCGTGATCCCGGACAGCGACGCCGCTGCCTGTGCGCGAGCCATCCAGGCGCTCTCGACCTTTCCCCGTTCATTCGACTGGTGCGCGGTGGACATGGAGCATTACAGCGTTCAGGAGGCTGCAGAATCCATTCTCCGGCAAATAGAGCGGGTGGAGCAAATTCCGGTTGAGTCTCCAGAACTTCAATAAGCCGTTTTGGGTGGGAAGATCATCTGTAACCCGGTCTTGCCGATGATCATGATATCGAGGATCAACCGCCAGTTTTCCAGGTACTCGATGTCGGAGCGAAGACGCTGGCTGATGGCCTCCACATTTCGCGCTTCGCCGCGAAATCCGCGCACCTGTGCCAGTCCGGTTATACCCGGCTTGACGACCATGCGAATCGGAAAGCGGGAGATCACGCGCGCAAATTCCTCATTGTGTTCGATCAGATGGGGCCTCGGCCCCACGAGGCTCATTTGTCCCTTCAGGACATTCCAGAATTGCGGGAGTTCGTCGATGCTGAAACGGCGCAGGAACCGGCCCCCGCGGTAGATCCGCGCGTCATTCTGGGTGGCTTGTTGTGCCACGGCGGGGTTGTTCACATGCATCGTCCTGAATTTCAGGATTTCAAACTGGTTGTTCTGCAGACCGGCCCGCATTTGCCGGAGGATCAAGGGGCCTGGCGAGTTGATCTTCTGGATAACCCATACAATGACGGCCACCGGGGGCAGGACAAAAAGGACGACGGGAATGGAGAGCGCCACATCCAGTGCCCTCTTGGAAATGCGATTCAATGGATCTTCCAGGGGCTCTTTGCGGAGACCGATAAAATTATAACCATCGTCATCAAAATAGTAGATCGGGTGACGCAATTTTTCCTCAAGATTGTTGAGAATCAGGAAGCGAACGCCCTGGCTTTCCACCTCCGAAATCAATTTGCGATAAGTCCCCTCATCTTCGGGCAATTCGAGCAGGATGACCTGGGTGATGTTTTGTTCCCGGATGATTTGTTCCGCTTTTGAGAGGGGGCCGAGATTGGGAAAGTTGGAGGGGTTCGTGTCATCGCCGGGGGAATCATGCAGGATACCCACGGTGTGAATGCCGAAGATCCTTTTGCTTTGCAGCCAGCCGCTGATGGCTTCGGCCTTGGCCGGAGAGCCGATCAGGAGGACCCTGCCCTGGCGTGCACCGCGAAAAAGATAACCGGCCAGCCGACGCGAGAGGTAACGGTTCGACCACAGTAGCGTCAGGTAGAACATCGGAAGACAAAGGGCCAGGAAGATACGCGAGATCGTCGCATCTTTGGTCACCACCAGGTAAAAGAAGAGCATGCCGACGGCATACAGGGTCTGGCGAAAACTAAGCTGCAACTGACGAGGCACACTTTCTTCAAAGGGACTCAGCTCCATGCCGGCTTGATCTCGCTGGAACGACTCAAGAAAAAGACCCGCCGTGATGGCGAAGACATAGGTGGGATAATGGGCGATCTGAAACCATTCGGCCGAAGTGAAAAAGCTAAACGCGGCGACGGCACACAACACGAACGTCAAGGTGATGAGAATTCCCTGTGCCAGGACCAGGATCGCCTGCAAACCGCGTTTGCGTTGAAGGATCATACAATTTGACAGTTTGCGGCAAAACTTGGGAAAACCAAGTCATCTCCAACCTTCCCGGCTCGGCGATAGAGAGCCGGGGACGTCATCATGAATGGGGGTGATGCCCTGCCATGTCGCGTGACCGGCTGGCCCACAGATGGGAGGCATCCAGCCACTGGATTTTGTAGCCCCAGTCTTTCAATTGGCTGACGATGCGGGCCGGGGCATTATCCTTGGCACGTTCGGTCAGGCGGGCAAAGTGGATTTCGATAAAAAGTTCCCTATGGTTGGGGGACGAAAAAGTCGAATGGCCTCCCGAAAGGACTTCTTCTTCATAGCCCTCGACATCGATTTTAGTCACTTGGGGAAACGGAGCGCTCGTTTTTTCGATCATGGAATCGACCCGGAAGGCCGGAATCCTGACGATGGGGCCGGAGCTGCCTTGGGCCGAATCCACAATATGGGCGACCGTGCTTACACCCTTGCCGGAGACAGGTCTTGTCGCAAAGGGGACTTCTCCATCCTGGTCGGTAAGGGCAACCTGATGGAGTTGGCAGCGGTTTTCGGCGTCGGGCAGTTGCCGTAGGGAGACTTGCAGGGCGCCAAAGGCCTCGGGTAAGGGTTCGAAGGCCACGACCTTTCCGGCAGGGGACGTCCATTGGAAAAATTGAAATGTATAATGGCCAACATTGGCGCCAATGTCCCAGACGGTGTCACCGGGGCGGATTGACGCTTGCAGGGCCCGTTGAAAGGCTTCCTCGGGATGCGCATGGCTGGATCCAGCAATGGACCGTAATAGGCGAACCAGCCCGTATTGACGGGCGCGGGACCTCAAGGCCCTTACCCAAGGCACATGGTAGTGTTGAAGGAGGTTCACGGCAGGTTTAGGATGACATGCTTTAGGACAATTTTCTACTGGGATAGCTGACCTGAGCCAAATCTACGGGCGAGCTTCAGATTTCAACAATAGGCTCAATTTTTCCGCTGTCCTGGCAATTTCGAATCGCGTCGCAAAGCAATTCCGGGCGCGGTCCCGCATCTCTTCCTTTTGGGTAACGAGGAGTCTGGACCAGCGCTGGAGAAGTTCAATTGTTCCGGCCAAGTCATCACTTTCCACGAAACCAGCCTGGGCCTCCTTGATCTCCCGCCAGATATTGACCTTGTCGGAGATTAGCACGGGCACCCCGCAGGCCAGAGCTTCGACGACCGAAATGCCGAAATTTTCCTGATGGGATGGCAGAACAAAGGCATCCGCCGCCCGGAGGCTGCCCCATTTGAGATCGCCCGTGAGCATGCCCGTCCAGGTCAACGACTGGCTTAAGCCGAGTTTTTGGGCCAGGGCTTTCATGGCGATGCCGTAGTCATGATCGACTGGACCCGCCATGACCAAGTGGCTGTCTGATTCCTTCCGGTAAAGAGTCTTCTTCCATGCATGCAATAACAGGTCGCACCCTTTCTTTTCGTGGATCCGGCCCAGAAAGAGGAGCAATCGCTTTCCTTCGAGCAAGGGGTATTGTTCGAGAAATTGCCTGCGTTGAGCGGGACCGTTTCCCGGAGGCGAAGTGATACCGTAACCGGTGACCTCTTCGCGGCAACGATAGAGCCAAAACGATTTGCGGGCTTCCCGCTTTTCCTCTTCGCAAGTAAAGAGAACAGCCCGGGCATCGCGCAGAACCCGATATTCTCCCCACGGCCAGTAGAGCCATTTTTTGAGGTGTTTAAGCGGGTAGTATCTTTTGAACCAAGGGTCGAGCATCCCATGCGGGTAGACGTAATAGGGAGTCGAAGTGTGGCGCAGTGCCTGCCAGGTCGCGAACCCGACATACTGCCAGAGGCCATTGACGATGACCGCATCATAGTTTAGCCGGTTTTTTTTCAGCCAGGGAACGGCTTGCGCATTGTAGCCGTAAGCGGAACGGGAAGGGCCTGTGGTGTGGAGTGGTACGGGGAAGTCGACAGTCCCCGGTGCTCCAGGCGCATCAAGGCTCATGACTTCCATGGCCACGCCCAAGGCAGACAGCGCGGGAGCAAGTTGCCGGACTCCTTCAATCGGGCCACCTCCACGGGGATCGACCGAATGGATGACGTGCAAGATTTTCATCCGCGAATAGGGGCTGGAGGCTCCGGCCTTGTGGTCTGAAACAAAACCGACGGCGGTGCATCAGAGGGTGAATTCACACTCCGTCCAGTTGTTGCAAGGCATTCCAGGCTTGTTCCCACATTTGTTTTTTAACATAAAGCTTCGCTTTAAGATAAAAAATATACCGCGGACAATCCTTGAGTCTTTCGAGCTTTTCAATGGTGAGCAGGGCCTCGTCGAGATCATTGGCCTGGATCTGGGACTGGCAGAGCCGGATGCCCTCAATGACATCGTCGGGATGATTGTTGAAGTGGTTGGCCGCAGGGGTAGTAGCCGGGTCGGGGGCGGCAGGCTGAAGCGTTGGCGGAGGCAGGTGACGAAGTGCGATCATGGAGGCCATTTCAAACTCCTTTTTTTGACCGAAATTCCGGGCGAGATACTTCCATCCGGTAATTTGCAACTGGGCATGAATCAGTAAAAGGTTGGCCAAGTCCTCCTGATTGCCGCGAGCATACCAGGCGGTAAAGAGCTTTCGTTGTTGCTCGGAATTGAGAGTCTGAAGATTCGGATCGCGAATCAGCAGGCTGTCCAAAACATCCTTTTCTTCATCGGGCGTGCCGAAATCGAGGAAGAGAATCAGATAATCTGTATTCGTGGTGACGAGCTGTTCCAGGCCCCGGTGCACCTCGGGATTATTTTGGGACAACGTTAAGGCCGTTTTATAAATCAAATTCCCCCTGGATCCGGCACGCTGCAAGGCCTCGTGCCAGGCGTCGAGGCAGCGACCGGGTTCGTTGGCGTCCAGCCAGACGGTGCCGATAAAAAGGCAGAGATCGATGGAATGGGGTTCGAGAAATTGGGCAACGGCGAAATCATTTTCAGCGGCTTCTGTTCCGCCATTACGGAAGGCCTCCGCGCTGCCCCGGCGAAAATAATAGGTCCAATTCAACGGTTGCAATGCCAGTGCTGCGTTGACGGTTTCACACATCGAAGCAAGCCTCCCCTTGGAGGCTTCCTCGTCAATGCGTGCCTGGAGTCCGGCAAGAGTTGCCGTGGTGGGAGGTCCCTCGTTTGCGCAAACGGAAGCCATCCACCAAGTCCCGATCAAACCCAAGACCGCGGCGAAGATCCGGAAAAGTGAAACCGACGAGAATGAGGCCGCGTTCCGCAGTTTGGGCGCCAGGGCTGTGCTCATCAACAACAGCCCGACAAAGACGGAGCCCAGACGATGGCCGGCAACATCGACAAAACCATGTAAGAGAAACATCATTGAAGCCACCAGTGCCGCGCGACGAAGAGATTCACCCTGTTTGAGTTCCAAGGGCAGGCATTCTCCCAGCCACCACCTCAAACCAATCAACACCAGGAGCGGAGCGAGCCAGCCCATTTCCACGGCCATCCACAGCCAATCGCTTTCCGGGTGAAGGGTGCGGTTTTGGTCTGCGGAAACTTGCCGCATGGCGGTGAAGACGGGCTCAAAGTTGCCCAAGCCCACACCTAGGATTGGCGAGTGGAGAGAGACAAGCGCAGCATCTTCCTGGACGAGAACGCGAAAATCGTCCCTGGAGGAACCGGACGCCTCGGACACCTTCAGGAAACGTTCGAGGGTGGTTCCTCCGAAGAGGAAAAACAAGCTGAGCAACACCAGCAAGACGGTCCCCCCCACCGCAAAGTTATTAAGTTTTTGAGGTCGGAAAAGTGCGATGAAGTGCCAGGTGCCAAGGCCCAAAAAAAAGAGAAGAATTCCGGCGCGCGAGTAGCAGATGACCAAGGCGATGCAGATCACCGCCAGGCCCAAGGTCCAGAAAACGAGCGTGCCTTGTTTTCTTTGAAGGCAGCGAAGCGCGATCGCATAATTGACGACGCCAATAATTGCCAAGACATTTGCCGACTGGTTGCGATTGGGAAACCAACCGCGGTTTTGTTCCTGATTCCAACCAGGGATTCGGTGGCCGGTCAGGTAGGCAACGATCGCGACAGCTGCCAGAAAAATCACGCCGGCGACGAGCAAATGAAGGACCTGGGATTTTTCGGCATTGCTCCATTCCTGGGAAAGAAGATAGGCAGTCCAGACGAGCCCCAGAAACAGCAACGCGCACCATTGCAGGGTCAGCCATGGTTGCGGGGTGCGAAAGAGACCCAGTGGCACATGCAGGTCATTGGTGAGATGGCGACGCCAGTCGGGAACGGGGCACCAATCAGCCGGGAGAAAAGCGGCCAAGGCAAGAGACATGAACAAGCCGAGAAGGATGGAGGGCATCGCACCTGGCATCCGGCGGGGAGGAAACAGGAGGATGGTCACCGCTGCAAGCAACGCAATGACGGCCTGAGACCAGAGGGCGGTTGCCCCGCCGAAGGCGACTGCCAAAAGGGTGGTCCCGACAATCAAGAAGGCGCGAAGAGAGGGACGGGAAGACGGCTTTGCCGTCAAGTACGCGGACCGAACCTTAGACTCCATTTGCCGACCACGTTAACATGGCCGGTGTGAAATCGGCATGAGAAAGAATACCGATTTTGGGATCTGACCCGTGAAGCCGGAACCTTTAGGCGAAAGCCAGACTGCGGCCCTTGAAGTACTTCCGTCCGACGAGAATTACCAAGGTAAAACCGATCATCGCTGCTGCCGTCTTGGAAGGTTCGGGAACGGGAGTGTAAGAGTAGATTAAGTTAACATTGCCGCTGGCCAAAGCGGAGGCATTGCCTGCGACGTAAACCTGATTAGAACCTGCATTACCGGAGGCGATAACAGTAGTCGACGAATTCAGGGAAATAGTGATCGTTCCCGTGCCACTACCAATATAATTGGCGAGGTCGCCTGCGGAGAAGTCTGCCGGGCTGGGCGACTGTGTGCCATTCAGGGTGCCCGTTGTGAAGTTATTTCCCGCATAAGTGGGCGATGTTCCAGGAGGAACAGATAACTGGGTTTGCGTATTACTCGTGACGACTACCGTCATCGAATCCGAACCCGAAGTGCTGGAAGTGGCGACAAAAGTGTTAGTGAAACCACCCGTTAGATCTTCATTATAACCAGGTCCACCCGATCCGCCGAAAATCACTGGATAACCTGACGTGTTATAAATGGTCGCACTACCGGCTGTGCTGATTCCCGACAATTCAATCGTAACGCCAGTGAGCGTACCGAGGGAGCTATCGAATTTATTAAAGGTGTAAGGGGTTGTGCCGGGACCCGCATTGGAAAATGATTGAGTCTGCACGATGGGAGACTGGGCAAAGACATGTGAGCCGGTGAAAACTAACACGAGAGCCAGAACTCGTCCCAGCTGGGACAGGGCAGAAGTAGCATTCATTTGAATCAAAGCTACCCAAGAACTTCAGAGAGTCAATGCAAAAGAACGAGATCAATCATTTTCATGATTTATTTAAAGAGGGAACTCATTTTGGATTGATTCTGGCTAGGCGAGTTAATAATGCTTAAGATTCATGATTGGCAATTGTAACCTAATTGGAGTCATTTCAAAGGGGAGGCTTGCCAAAGGGTTCTTATTCGTTCAATCTATGCAGTCGTTACGAGACCAACAGTTGATGCTCCATATTATGAAATCCTTCAGAACACAGCTGACCAAGGCCCTCCTGTTGAGTTGTCTCACTTTTGGTATGGTTCTTCCCACCTACGGAAAGCTCGAGGAAGGTGTCGATACGCTGGTTAATTTTAATGGCAAGAACGGTTCGCAGCCGCAGTCGATTCTGGAAGATTCGCACGGCAATTTCTACGGCACCACCCTGTCGGGCGGTGCCTATGGACAGGGAACGGTATTTGAAATTCAGCAAGACGGCAAATTGATCACCCTTGTGAGCTTTAGTGGCGCCAACGGATCAGGCCCGGAAGCCGGAGTCATCCTGGACAAAGACGGCAACTTGTACGGGACGACCAAAACGGGTGGAGCCAATGGGAAGGGAACGATTTTCAAAATTACTCCCGATGGAAAGTTTTCCACGTTGGCAAGCTTCGATGGGAAGAACGGTTCGCAGCCGACATCCGGGTTGTTGTTGGGGCCGGACGGAAGCATCTTCGGCTCGACCGAGGGTGGCGGGGCCAACGGCAAGGGAACGATTTTCAAGGTTACGCCGGACGGCAAGATGACGACCATGGTTTCATTCGATGGAACGAATGGCGCTGACCCTGGCAGCCTGGTACATGGTGACGACGGTAACTTTTACGGCACGACCAACAAGGGTGGACCCAATGGCAAGGGGCTCGTTTTCAAGCTGACTCCCGATGGCAAGCTAACCACGCTGCTGGCCTTCGATGGCAAGAACGGATCTTTTCCTAACTCTGGCTTGGTCAAGACGGAGGATGGAGTTCTTTACGGTACGACCCAAGATGGCGGGCCGGGCGGCCAAGGCACGGCTTACTCGGTGACGACCGAAGGAAAGTTCCGGAACGTCATCGCGTTCAACGGGGTGAATGGATCGCATCCTGATTCCGGTTTGACGGAGTGGAGCAACGGCTATTTTTACATGGTGGGCCTGTGGAACAACATGTTGATCAAGTCGGCCAAGGTGCAGTGGGCGGGTGCCAATTTCTGCGGGACCACGTCGGGTGGAGGAGTGAACGGATTTGGTACGGTCTTCCGCATGGGAGATGATGGCACGCTCGTCACCCTCGTCTCCTTTACGGGTTCCAAGGGAATCGACCTGGGCATCAGTCCCAACAGCCTTGTCCCCGGTCAGGACGGCAATCTTTACGGAACGACGGGCTCTGGCGGCTATCACGGTCTGGGCACGGTCTTCCGGCTCCAACTGCAAACGTGGCTCCTGCCGGTCGAAGGCGTCAGCACGGGTGGCCAGTCGGGACAGATCACTCTGCCGATCGTCTCGCCCTGATTTTGAAACCATGGGGCACGTTGGCTCCTTCAGATATGAGTAGCAGTGGCGTGAAGCTTTTCCTGCCTGTTCTCATTTTATTGGGATTCGCGTTACCCATGCGCGCGACCGACCTTGTGCCGGACCCATTTCCCCCAGCCCACTTCACCAATCTTTATATCGAGAAGGTCGAAAAGGGAAAAATCACCAGCATCCAGTTGGCGGGTGAGGACGTCATCTACAAGGTCACGGTGGGTACCCAAGTGCTGGAAACGGTCAAGGTACATCCCTCCGGTGACGATTGGTTCGCCTTTGTGCAGGGACTCAACCAAGCCAAGGTTTACAAATGGGTGCCGGACTACACCTATCCCGGACAAGGCGTCACATGGATCATCGACATGGCGATGGAGAACCGGAAATTGACGAGCGGCGGCACGAACGATTACCCGAAAGAAGGCGCTGAAAACAAGCCGCAGGCCGACCCCAAGGCGGGGCCGAGCATTCCCTTTCAGGTCTTTTGGCAGGCTGCGCTGGCCCTCGTCGGCAAGTCTCCACCGCCGACGGTGGCGAAATAAATCCTTGCTTTAGAGAGCGGAATAGGCCACGTTGCCAGAGTACTGCTCGTCGGCGGTACGTTTTCCCTCATGTCAGATTCATCGCCCGTAGCGGGCATTCTCGAAATTCACGATAAAGGTTACGGCTTTTTGCGCAAACCCGAGCGGGGCAGCGCACCTACGCCGCAGGATGTCTTTGTGCCGCCGGACATGATCAAGCGCAATGGCCTGCGCGACGGTGTGCAGCTCTCCGGTGTGAGCGTGGCGAACGGCCGCGGCCCGCAATTGATCGAGCTTCAGCAAATCAACGAACGGGCCATCGATTTGTACCGCGACCAGCTTCCCTTTGAGGAATTGACCACGATCAACCCGAACCGCTGGATCAAGATGGAAAGCGGCGCGGACAAACTTTCGGCGCGCGTGATGGACTTGATGACGCCGATCGGTCATGGCCAGCGCGGGCTGATCGTGGCGTCTCCCCGTTCGGGCAAGACGATGTTGATGCAGGCCATCGCCGAGGCGGTGCTGGTCAATTCGCCTGAGACTTTTGTGATGATTGTCCTGATCGATGAACGGCCCGAGGAGGTCACTGACTTCCGGCAATTTCTTGCCGGACGCGGTGAAATCTGGTCGTCGTCCAACGACCAGGAAAACGCGAGCCACGTGCGTCTGGCGCGACTGGTGATCGAGCGTGCCAAACGGCTGGTCGAAAGTGGACGCGATGTTTTCATCCTGCTCGATTCGATCACGCGCCTGGGCCGTGCTTTCAATGTCGGGTCCAAGGGCAACACGATGAGCGGCGGTATCAGTTCGCGCGCGCTGGAAATTCCGCGCAAGATTTTCGCGGCGGCGCGCCAAACGGAAGAAGCCGGTGCATTGACCATCGTGGCGACGGCCCTGATCGATACCGGTTCGCGGATGGACGAAGTCATTTTCCAGGAGTTCAAGGGCACGGGCAACATGGAGATCGTGCTGGACCGCCGTCTGGCCGAGGCGCGCGTCTATCCCGCGATCGACATCGAAAAATCGGGCACGCGCCGCGAGGAGCTGCTGTTGCCGAAAACGATTTTGGAGAAGGTCACGACGATCCGCCGCGGCCTTCACGGTCTGCCGGTGCAGGCGCAGATGGAGCGGTTGCTGATGATTTTGAAAAAGTTCCCCGACAACAAAGCCGCGCTCGAACAGCTGCCCAACCGGCCAGCCTCCTGATATGTCCTTTCAAGATTTAGGCCTCAGCGAGGATGTCATCCACGGCGTACAGTCGATGGGCTACATGGATCCGACGCCGATCCAGTTGCAGGCGTTTCCGATCGTGCTTGGCGGCAAGGACCTCATTGGTGCATCGCAGACCGGCACCGGAAAGACAGCTGCGTTCATGCTTCCGATTCTTTCGCTCCTGAAGGAAAACGATCCGCGCGCGCCTCGCGTCTTGGTCCTCGAGCCGACCCGCGAATTGGCCGCTCAAGTGGACGTGGCTTCACGCGATTACTCCCGCTTTGGCAATTTGCGGACGACGGTGGTCTACGGAGGCGTGGGTTACGGTGGCCAGGAAGAACAGCTCAAGCGCGGGACGGATGTCCTCGTCGCCACGCCGGGACGGCTGCTCGATTTCATCGAGAAAGGCACCATTTCGCTTAGCGGCATCAAGCATCTCGTTCTCGATGAAGCGGACCGGATGCTCGACATGGGTTTCATGCCCGATGTGCGCCGGATCATTGAGAAATGTCCGAAAGAACGGCAGACGCTTCTTTTCTCCGCCACGATGCCACCCGAAATTGCGAAGCTGACCGAGTGGGCGCTGCGCAATCCGGAGAAGATCGAGATCGGCGGACGCCGCTCGCCAGCGGAAACGGTCACGCATGCGCTTTATCCCGTGGCAACCTCGCAGAAGTTCGATCTATTGTTGGAAATTCTGGAGCGGACACACTATCACTCCGTGCTGATCTTTGCCCGCACGAAGGTCAACGCCGACCGCATTTCCGCACGCTTGGAATCGGCGGGACATAAAGTTGCCGTCATGCATTCCGATCGTTCCATGGGCGAACGCAACGAGGCGTTGGAAGGTTTTCGCAGTGGCAAATACGAAGTCATGGTTGCGACCGACATCGCCTCGCGAGGCATTGATATTTCCACCATCACACACGTCATCAATTACGACGTGCCCCAGCATCCCGACGATTATGTGCACCGCATCGGACGCACCGGTCGTGCCCAGGCCGAAGGCGATGCCTTCACTTTGATGACCGCTGAAGAAGGTCCGGACGTTTCCGCCATCGAGCGGTTCATCGGGCAGGAAATCCCGCGCAAGAAGTTGGATAACTTCAAGTACGTCTACTCACTTGCCTTGGACGACAAAGCGAAGCATCTCGTCGGCAAGGCTGGGAATATCCGCGGTGGACGGGCAGGCAAGGGTTACAGTTTTGGCGTGCGTCGGCGGTAGTAACGGGGTTGCGATCGCGTGATCGATCTCCCCCAAAATAGGCAAATATTGTGATTGCCTTGGGCCGGGTAAATCAGGCCCACTAGAGACTGGAATTCCCTGCGCAACTTTGTTGGCGGCTGGGGCTTAAATACAGAACCTCATGTCACTTCAGTCCGCCCAAGACCCCATTGTCGACGTCCATAATCCCGACCATTACAAGGTGGGAACGCTGAGTTATACCAAGGCGAGTCTAGTCACCTTATTTGTTTACCTCCTATGGGGAGATTTCTGCTGGCAGCTGATGGAAACGGTCATGCCGAGCATCCTGCCCTTGAAGTTCAAGGATATCCACGCTGACAACTGGGAGGTGGGATTGATCATGTCGACGATTCCCAGCCTGATGACCACGGTGCTTAATCCGATCATCAGTTTTCGTAGCGACCGCTTTCGCAGCAAATGGGGACGCCGCATTCCTTTCCTGATGGGGGTCACGCCTTTCCTGGTGGTTTTCCTGATCATGCTTGGATACGAGGAATCGATTACGCCGTGGGTCCATCGGGTCCTCTTAAACGGCAAGTATTCGGATGCGACGGTTGGCATCTGGGTGATCGGCGTCCTGATGGTGGGATTTCAATTTTTCAATCTCTTCACCCAGTCGGTCTTTTATTATCTTTTCAATGACGTTGTGCCACGCGCATTTCTGGCGCGGTTTGTGGCGCTCTTTCGTATTGCCGGCGGCGGAGCGGGCATCTTCTACAACGCGGTCATCTATCCGTATGCGCAGGTGCACATGGGCCTGGTTTTCCTTGGAGCAGCCATGCTCTATTTCCTCGGGTACACCATGATGTGCTGGAAGGTCAAAGAAGGCGAATATCCGCCGCCGCCGCCCCTGATCGATGGAGAACATGGAGTCGTCGCCTCGGTCAAGACCTATGCCGTGGAATGTTACAGCCATCGCTTCTACTGGTTTATTTTTTTGGCGAATTCGTTCCAGGCGCTCACCTGGATTAGCGGAGCGTTTGGTTTGCTGCTTTCCACGCAGTACATGGGCTTCTCGCTCTTGTTCTTGGGACAGGTCGGGGCGATCACCGGTCTGATCGGACTGTTCCTGAATTATCCGGGCGGCATGCTGGCCGACCGTTTTCATCCGCTGAGAATCATTATTTGCTGTGTCGCGGTGCAATTATTAATCGTACCGTTTTCTCAATCCTTTGTTTTCTTCTGGCGACCGAATATGACGCTGCTGGAGGCCCAGCACATGCACATTTTGCTGAGCTTGATTGGCCTGCCGATCGGGATTGTGGCTGGGGCGAGTGAAATGCCGATGTTGATGAAGCTTCTTCCGCAGGAACGCTATGGACAATTCTGCTCGGCTAATGCGTTGGTCCGCGGACTCGCCATGGCGATAGGCGGAGTCGGTTGCGGCATCTTTTTGGATCATATGAAAGTGGTCAGCGCAGATACGCACTCCTACTTTTTCAATGTGAATCCTGACGCATGCTACCGCTACGTCGGTCTTTGGAATGCAACGGCGTTGGCGGGCTACTTCTTCTTTTTACTCCTGGTGCATTGGGAATGGATGAAGCTGGGTGGGTTGGCCAAATTCAAGCCGCCGCGGCCCGACCTGCCCGACGCAATCGTCGATCCAATCTAAATCGCAGGGCGCACCGGTTAACTTGCGCCGTTCCTTATGTCCGCTTCATCTTCCCCCATCGATCAGGACCCGTTGGTGGATGTCCATAATCCCAACCATTACAAGGTGGGGACACTTACCTACACGAAGGCGGGGCTGATCACGCTTTTCGTCTATCTATTATGGGGCGATTTTTGCTGGTCGCTGATGGAGACGGTCATGCCGAGCATCCTGCCGCTTAAGTTCAAGGCCATTGGCGCGCCCAACTGGGAGCTGGGGCTGATCATGGCCACGATTCCGAGCCTGATGACGACGATCATCAATCCGATCGTCAGTTTCAAAAGTGATCGTTTTCGCAGTCGTTGGGGACGGCGCATTCCCTTTCTCGCCGCCGTGACTCCCTTTTTGGTCATCTTCCTGGTCTTGCTGGGTTACGAGGAGCCGATCAGCCGTTGGATTCAATTGACTGTTTTGGGCGGGAAATACTCCTATCCGTCCGTGGCGATCTGGGTCATCGGCGTCTTGATGGTGGGATTCCAGTTCTTCAATCTGTTTACCCAGGCGATTTTCTATTACCTGTTCAACGATGTGGTGCCCCACGCCTTTCTGGCGCGCTTCGTTGCGCTCTTTCGCATTGCGGGAGGCGCGGCGGGAATTTTCTACAACTACTTTATTTTCAAATATGCGAACGAGTACATGGGGGAAATTTTCCTCGGCGCTGGACTGCTTTTTCTCGTCGGCTACGGCATGATGTGCTGGAAGGTGAAGGAAGGCGAATATCCGCCCCCACCACCCTATGTGGGCAATGAGCATGGACTGGTGGCGTCGATCAAGACCTACGCGCTCGAGTGTTTCAGCCACCGCTTCTATTGGTACCTTTTCATTAGTAATTCTTTTCAGGCCATGACTTGGGTGAGTGGCGCCTTCGGTTTGTTGCTCAACACGCAATACATGGGATTCAGTCTGGCCTTTCTCGGCACCCTTGGTGCGGTCACCGGCATCATTGGTCTTGTCTTGAACTATCCGGGAGGGGTCATTGCCGATCGCTGGCATCCTTTGCGGGTGCACATTGCGGTCAGCGCGGTCAACTTTCTTGCCTCCCCCATCAACTTTCTCTTCATTTTTTTCTGGCGACCGCACATGACACTCGACGCGGCCATGCACCTGCATGTGGTCATGGCCTTGATTACACTGCCTCTGGGCATTGTCGGATCGGCGTGTGAAATACCACTCTTGATGAAATTATTTCCGCAGGAGCGTTACGGTCAATTTTGCTCGGCAAATGCCATGATTCGGGGGCTCGCGATGGCGATAGGGGGCGTCGGCTGCGGTGCATTTCTTGATTTCATGAAACAATTCAATCCTGATCCTAACTACTGTTACCGTTTTGTCTGGGTCTGGAATTTTGCGGCTTCGGTCGGCTACTTTACCTTTCTTCTGATGGTCTATTTTGGATGGAAACGTCTCGGTGGCTTGAAAAACTACAATCCACCCAAGGCCGAGCCGCCAAAGCGGCTTATCCACGCCCTTGACTGGATATTGGGCAAAGCGGGAAAAGCCTAGCTTCTTCCGAATTTTCTTTTGAGGAAGCCCGCGAGTTCCATGGACTCGGGTACGCGGAAGAGAACGGTAAGGCCGAAATAAACGAGACCAGCGGCACCAATGTTGAAAAAGAGAATGGCGGCACCGAGGAGGGAGTGGGTCGTGCGGGTGGCGAGCAGGTAATGATCCCCGAGAAAAACGACGAGGCCGCAGAGAAAAGTCGCGGGAGTGACTCGCGCGAAGAAGGAAATCCAGTCATTGGTTGTGCCGACGTCGATTTTCTTTTGGATCGCGTAGAGGAGTTGCAGGAAATTCAGGATGGCGACGAAACCCGTAGTGAGGGCAAGACCGACATGGCCCAGATGGAGGTAGTAGAAAAGAACGAAGCAGAGGCCGAGATTGAGAGCGATGCCGATCAGGCTCACGCGGGCAGGCATGAAGAGAACCACGTTGACAATGAAGTTGGAGAAGGATTTCCAAAGGCTGACATTGGGCTGCGGTTCGTAACGAGGCGGCTGCATCGCATAGAAACACGGGACGAGAATCTTGATGCCGGAATAACCGGCGAGGCCGATGGTGTAGGCCTGCAACGCCAGTGCGGTTTCGTAGGTATTCGAAGCGGTGAAGCTTCCGTGTTCGTAGATGAGCTGGATGACGGGTTGCGCGACGACGGCGAGACCGATTGAGGCGGGCAACGTGAGATAGAAGCCGAATCGGAGCGCTTCCTCGACGGTCTTGCCGAAGGCCTTGAGATCGTCCATTGCGTGCTGACGGGCGACGGCGGGTAGCGTGACAGTCGCGATGGCGACGCCAAAGATGCCGATGGGAAGTTGGACGAGTCGGAAGGCGTAGTAGAGCCAGGAGACAGGGCCGTGGCCGGGAATGTAAGAGGCGAACTGGCCGTTGACGAGGACGTTGACCTGCACGGCGGAACCGGCGATGGCGCTCGGAATCATGAGCATGAGCACGGCGCGCAAGGCGGAGTCCTTGAAGTCAAGTTTCCACCGATAACGAAAGCCAAGTTTCCAGAGTGAGGGGAGCTGGATGGCGAGCTGGGCCAGGCCGCCGAGCAAAACGCCGAAACACCAGCCGAAGATGGCCCTTTCGCCGAAGTGGGGATGGAGCCAGCTTTTTTGGGGCTCGAAAAGACAGGCGAGGATGACGCCGCTGATGACCGAGACGATGTTGAAGAGGGTGCTGGCGCTTGCAGGAATGCCGAAAATATGACGGGAATTAAGCATGCCCATCACCGCGGCGGCGACGGAAACGAAGAGAATGAAGGGAAAAAGCAGCCGCGTCATTTGGACGGTGAGCGTGTAGGTCTCCGGTTGCTTCAAGACCCAGCCGCTGCTGGTGAGATAGACCACTTGCGGGCCGAAGATGATGCCGAGTACGCAGATCACACCAAGAATGAGAGTAAGCGTCGAGAGAACCAGGCGGGCGAGGTGCCAGGCGGAATCGGGGCCTTCCTTTTCCCACGTCTTGGTGAAGGTCGTGGTGAAGGCGGTCGACAGGGCACCCTCGGCGAAGAGATCGCGGAGCAGGTTCGGGATGCGGAATGCCGCGATGAAGGCGTCGGCGAACATGGTCGCGCCGAACATGAAGGCGAAGACCTGCTCGCGGACGACGCCCATCAGGCGTGAGCCCATCACGGCGAGGCCGACGATGGCGGCGGAGCGTTTGCTGTTGCGGGGACGATTCATCATGACATGCGCTCCTGCAGTTGGCGGAGGAGGTAATATTTGAGCCAGACTTCGCGGGCGTTGCCCATCGCAATGTCCCAGCCGATGGCACCATCGAGAAAGCCCTGCTTGAGAATGAAGCCCTTGGCTAGTCGCGCGAGGGAATGAAGCGGAGCGCTCCACACGGTGGCGCGACGTCCGTCCTCGAAGGCGGACTGGGCCCAAAGGGCCGCATAGTGGGCGCACCGGTCGGCGCGGTCGGCGGCATTCTCGTAGGTGTAGTGGCGCAGGTCACCGGGCAAAAGAGGATGGGTGCCGGGGGCATCGAGTCGCTCATGCACGCGACCGCCGCTGAAACGTACTTTGTCGCGTTGAAACAAACGGACGAGCCGGTCGGGGTACCAGTCTCCGTGGCGAATCCAACGTTCCCGATAATAGACGACGCGCGAAACCTCGTAGCCGCTGGGGGATTCCGGTGAGTCGACGAGGAGGGTGGGCTTCACTTGACCGATGGAATTGACCAGTTCTGGTGAGAGCTCCTCGTCGGCATCGATGCTCAGCACCCATGGGTGTGCGGCCTGGTCGAGGGCGAAGTTTTTTTGGCCGACATAGCCAAGCCAGTCCTGCAGTACGACGCGCGCGCCGAATTCCTGGGCGATCTCGACCGTGCGATCCCTGCTGCCGGAATCGACGACGAGTATTTCGTCCGCCACGCGCGCGATGCTTTTCAGGCAGCGGGGCAGATTCCGTTCCTCATTGAGGGTGATGATGCAGGCGGTGATCTTCATTTCAGCAGGGTCTCCGCCGCGGTGATGACCATGTCCGGCGTAATTTTGGTCATACAGGCGAAATCGATCGGACATTCGCGGAGGAAGCAGGGACTGCAGGGGACGTGGTGGCGCAAGACGGAAGTCTTCGTGCCCAAGGGGCCGGTCAGGAGCGGTTCGGTGGAACCGAAGATGGCGACGGTAGGAACATCCAACGCGGAGGCGACATGCATCGCGCCGCTGTCGTTGCAGATGACCAGTCGGGAAGAGGCGAGCGCCGAGATGAATTCCTCGAGCGAGGTTTTTCCCACGCGGTTCTCAGCTCCGGGCAGTTGTTTGGTGATTTCCTCGGCAATGGGAGCATCGCCTGCCGCGCCCAGCAGGACGATCTTCGCTTTGTGCCTTTCTGTAAAATGCCTGGCGACGATCAGGAAGTTTTCGGCGGGCCAGCGTTTGGCTGGACCATATTCGGCGCCGGGGCACAGGGCCACAGTCATGGATGTTTTTGCGGCGGTGGGGGCGTCGTCTTTGCGCAGGGCAGGAAGGGAAGGGTCCTCCGGTCCGCCACATGCTGTGATCAAATCAAGGTAGTAGAAGCGTTGGTGTAGACGAACGGCATTGCGCGGCGGTACCGGCAAGGCTTTGGTCAAAAGCAGACGACGTCCACTCCGGGCATAACCGATGCGTTGCGGTATGCCGGCCAATTTCGCCTCGGCGGCGGCACGAAGGGAATTGGGAAGAAGCACCGCGGAGCCAAATTTGCCAGCCCGAAGCTGGCGGACAGTGGCGGCGAGATTTTTCGGACGTTCGAGGGCAATGACCCGGTCAACAAAAGGGCAGGCCTGCCATAAGGCGGCGAGCTTTCCGGGAGCAGCGACGGTGAGCGGCTCACCCCCGAGCATCGTCTTCAGGTTGCGCATCGCCGGCAGGGCCATGACGGCGTCGCCCAGCCAATTGGGGCTGCGCACGACGAGCGGTCCATTCAGGCGAAAGACAGGTTCGGTCACAGTATGCTTTTAGCGTGCTTCCTGACGTCACGCACGGAAGGAATTTGGGGCTAGTTGGGAGCGCCGTAGGTCAGCTTGAAGAGGCCGAGGGAGAGCAGGTCGATCAGGAAATGGGCGAGGATTAAAGGCCAGAGTTTGCCTTGAGAGCGGTACCACACACCAAAGAGAAGGCTCCACAAGGCAATCGGCAGAAGTTGTTCTGTGCCCTGGTAGGTATGCACGATGAGCCGGAGGAATGAGGTAAAAGCCAACGCATTCCCCGCGCCGAATTTTTGGGCCCATTGATTGAAGACATAGCCCATGTAGACGAGTTCTTCGTAAAAAGCGTTCAGAAGCGTGACCGCGACGATGGTCACCCAATAAAGGGGGACGCTATGACGGGCGATATCCGGCCGCTTCGGCACAAACAAGGCAAGCCAATCGCCCAGGGCCGTCCCCTGAAAATGATGAAACAGGACATTGGTGGTGTGGTTGACGAGGTACACGCCCAACATCGTCAGGAGAAAGAGACCGATGCCGCACAGGCTGGTCCACCAGCCGATGTGGAGGCGAAAATCGGACAGCTTCCAGTCGCGATAATAGAGGAAGAAGAGAAACAACGCCAGGAACCCGCTTTCGAAAGCCGCGTTCTTAAGGAAGTAATAATCGCTGAACCTTTGGTAGAACGCCCCCGAGGGGTGGTGCGCGCTGTAAACGGCGCCGAGGATGATCCCGACGCCCAGCATCACGCCGACGATGTAGATGATCTTCCACCAAGGTGCGACCAGTTCCGGGCGAAGCCAGGGATCTTTTTCGGCTATGGGGTTGGGCGGAACATCGGGCATGCCGATGTTTTAGCGTGTCCGGGGGGCGGATGCACAACAGGTTTTGTCATTCCTCGACAGTTATCGGGGACGGTCTTACAACGGACGGATGAAAACCCGTTGTTCCTGGTGCCTGTCCGATCCGTTATATGTGAAGTACCACGACGAGGAATGGGGCGTGCCGCTGCACAACGACAAGGAACTCTTTGAGCTCCTGATCCTGGAGGGCGCCCAGGCGGGACTGAGCTGGTTCACGATCCTGAAGCGGCGGGAGGGTTATCGCGAAGCCTTCGACCATTTCGATGCGAAGAAGATCGCGCGCTATGACAAAAAGAAGCAGGCGGCCCTGATGAAAGACACGGGCATCATCCGCAACCGGCTGAAGATCGAGTCGACGGTCAGCAATGCGCAGGCCTTTCTGCGGGTGCAAAAGGAAGAGGGCAGTTTTGACCGCTACATCTGGTCGTTCGTTGGGGGAAAGACCAAGCGCAACAAATGGAAGAGTGGAGAAAGACTGCCGGGCCAGACCGCGGAGGCCGAGGCGATGAGCAAGGATCTCAAGAAGCGCGGCTTCCGTTTTGTCGGCCCCACCATCTGTTATGCTTTCATGCAGGCAGCCGGACTGGTCAATGACCACGTGACGGAATGCTTCCGAGCCAAAGAAGTCACTCGCTCTTCGTGACGCACAGCGGGTGTGTCCGGACGATCCATTCGGTGACGGGCTTGCCGGCGACGAGGTGTTCCTGAAGGATGCGTTCGAGACGCTCGGGGTTGACCGAGCCGTACCAGACGCCTTCCGGATAGATGAGAAGCCATGGACCGCCGATGCAGACGCGAAGGCAGCCTGCCTTGGTGCGCATGACGGGAAGGTTCAGTTCCGAGCAGCGGCGCTTGAGATAGTCCCAGGTGGCCTGGCCTTCGGCCAATGGCGTGCAATCCGGTCCGAGACAAAGAAAGAGGTGGCGGGTGGACTGGGCCAGATGCGCGGCGGCGAAGCCTTCGTCGATTGATTTGTATTTGGCCATGCCGGACGGTTTAGCTGGGCTGCGTGAGCCCCGCGGCCTGGGTCATGGCGAAGAGATAGATGTTCGTTCCCATTTGCACGGATTCGATGTTCTGCTTTTCCGTGAACCAACCGGGCCCGTTGGTCCAACCGCAATGGAGGTCGGTCGGACTAAGAACGCTCATGAGTCGTCCGTGGTAGGAGAGTCCCCACAGGCCATGCTCCGCCATGGCCTCGGGTGTCCCTTTGATACCAATCCCCTGGATGAGAGGCAGTCCGTTCAAGGTGTGGAAGCAGTGAAAAATGGGGTGGCTGTTCGGGAGTTTTTCGAATTTCGTGCCGGGGATGAGATTGGGCAGTTCGTTTTTCATGGCCCGGAAGAAATAGTCATTTTCCCGATTCATCCCGTGTCGGCCATAACCGTTCACGCAATCCTCCGCAAAGAGGAAGCCGCCACGGAGCAGGTATTCCCGCAAGTTCTGGCGCTCGGCGTCAGTGAGCACCGGCGCGATCTCGGCGTGCATGAAGAGGAACGGATAAGGCGTCATCGATTTGAGGTCGGTGATGTCGGCCACGTTCCATTTTTTTTCGAGATTGATGGATGTGTGGTCCCGGACCGAGTCGATCAGGTTGAGATCGCCGTTGGGATGGACGTGCCAGTCTTCCTGGTCGCCGTTTTCGCCGGTGAACTTGAGACGTCCCCAGGGAACGGGAGGTCCCTTCGATTCCTGCGTGGCGGCCACGGCGGAACCCAGCCCGAGAAACGATGCGCCGCCTGCGGCGAGCAGTTTCAGGAATTGTTCCCGGGTGATCTGCGGCATGGAGGTATTCTACTCTTCGCGGGACTTAATGCCAAGTACGCAGCCGCTAGAGAAGCTTGGCTTGCCGTCGCCAGATAAGTTCGGTGGCATAGAAACCGAGTCCGATGAGCAGGATCAGCCAGTTGTTCCAGAGAGGGCGAGAATGTTTGCTCACCAAGGTGGTCAGGTCTTCGTGGGGATGCGTTGTCGTCCAGTTCTCGGGGGCACCATCGTTGAGGAGACAGCCACCGGTCGAGGCGGCGAGCTTGCGCAGACCTTCGGTGTCGGGTGGCAGCCCAGAGAGCTCAGCGGAGTGAGAGGCGTTGGAGACGCGGACGAGTGTCTCCATCATGGCGCCGCTGGAGTCCTGGGCCTGGATACGCCAGTTACCCGATTCGTTCGAATTCAACTGGAACAACCAAGAGCCTGATTGTGGTGCCGGTTGCGCGGTCAAGGTCTGTGACGCGCCCTTCGGAGAAATGGCCGTAATGGTCGGAGCATCCTTGCCGTGGACGCCATCCAGCCGGAACGCGCAGGTCTGGCCGAGCGCGGCGGAAAAGGGTTGAAGGGCAAAATGGAGACCTGCGGAACCGGCCGGATGGCGGGAGAGGGCGAGGAAAAGCTGTTGCCAGAAAATCTCCGGATCGTGCGAGGTGCTGGGCAGCGAAAGCCGCCAGCGCCAGAGGGCGTCGGTGAGGAGAGCCGTCACCTGGCCCTGGCCGAAGCGCTGGGTCACCAGCAAGGCGCGTGATTCGCCACTCTCGGTCTTGTCCTGCGGATGGACGGCCAGCACTTCGCTCCCGGCCTTGACGCCATGGACGCGGGCGTAGGTCGAGAATTGCGGCATGTTCTGGAGCGTGCCATTGGGTCCGGGAGTAAACAGTCCGGCGATCTGGGAGCGCTTTGAATTCGGTGGCAGGGCAAAATCCTGCAGAGCATTGGCCCCGCTTTTTTGCGAATCCGTCGCGAAGTCGTCTTCCCGACTGGGATTGACGCCGCCGATGCTGCGCATCATGTCCTGGAATTCCTGGACGTTGTCATTGTGGTCGGGCTTTTTGGGCGTGCCCTCAAAGACGACAGGCAGGACTTTTTCCAGCGCGGTGCTCGCGAAGGTCCGGGCCATGGCGGTGTCCGAGACGAGGAAAAGCAACCCGCCACCACCGTGGACATAATCGAGCAGGGCCGTCTGCTGCGCGGTGGACAATTCGTAGCCGAAGACATTTGAGAGAACGATGATCTGGTAGGACTGCAACGCGTCGACCGTGTTGGGCATTTCGCTCAAGATGGGTTGGTTGGGCGAACCGACGGTCTGGGTCAGTTTCAGGCTGGGATTGAAGAGGCCGGTCAGGACGAAACTGGGATCGCCCTGCAACGCGGTATCGATGAAACGGAAACTCCAGTCGAGCGTTCCCTGATAAAAGAGCACGTGGACCTGATCCGAAGCCACCACCGGCATGATCGCCGCGGTGGTTTCCTGGTCCGCGCCGTCGCCGAGGCGGGTTTCGAGATGAAGCAGGCCCGGTTCGGCGACATCGAGCGGGACCGACCACGGTACGAGGTTGTTGCCGGGATGAAGATGCAGGGTGGTCTGGGCGACCTGCTGGTTTTCCATCCAGAGAGAGAGGGGGACGTCGCGGGCCTTTGTCGCGTGCGCCTCGACCAGCACGGTCGTGGTGAAGCGGGACTTGCGCAGGGCCCGGCCGGGGACATTCATTTCGCGAACGAGAAGAGTTTCGTTGGCGACCTGCTGGTTCTGGCCCACGGCGAAATAGAGGGGACTGTGGCCCTGCAAGGCGCGTGCGGAAAGTTCCTCGGGCGTTTCATTGGTGGTATCGAGTCCGTCGGTCAGGCAGACAATCCCGCCGTAGCCACCGGCAGGAGCACCCTTAAGCGCCTGATCGAGGGAACCATACAGATGAGTCTCGCCACCGGAATCGGAACCGGAAGCCGCACCTTCCAGATTGGCATCGGATGTGAGCGAGGTACTGAAATGAAAGTAGCGCAGGCCAGGAAAGGAACGGATGGCGTCGGCTTCCACTTTTTTCCAGATGCGCAGGGACTGGGCCAGCCGGGTCACGCCACGCGAATCGGCGACGCTCATGCTGGCGGAACGGTCGACAATCACGGCGAGGGGACGCGCATCCTGGTCGGCATCATAGACGCGTTCCACCCGTGCGGGGCCTGCCAGGCAGAGAAGGATCGAAAACAGGAATCCGCAGCGCAGGACGGCAAAAATCACACGCTGACGCCAGCTCAAGGCCTGCAGGGTCTGGCGATAAAAGAAGAAAGCCAGTGCGGTTCCGCCCACGGCGAGGAGCGCAAGCGCCGACCAGCCGAGCCATGGGGAGAGGCCCGACCAGCCACCAAACTGCCATTCAAGGGTATGCTCGGAGTTCACGGCTTCCTGGCATCTTCGCCGGTGCTCTCCGGATGGTAGTCCTTCGACATGTTTTCAAAATAATCGGAGACTGCGGGACGATACGAAGGCGGGGCCTCGTCGAGGTCCGGCTGCCGGAGGAGGTCTTCCCGTTGGGCCTGGCCGACCATCAGGGTCAAGTCCCGGATGAGTTTTTCCAACGGCGGAGCAATGATGCGATAAGCATGCACCATGTTGGCCGGCGGAACTTTCTGGCCGTTGTGATTTTGGAGCTCATTCAGCTTGGCCTGGATATCCTGGGCTTCCGCAGGTGGCACGAGGGTTGAGACTTGTTGGACCTGGTCCTGGACATTGGCGAGAGTTTCGCGAAAGGCCTTATTATCTGTGGTAGTGAGACCGCCGGCGGCACCAGAGTCACCACTGCCTCCCGGTGCATTTCCGCCCGGCATCGTTCCTCCCGGGGCCGTTCCACCGGGTTGATCGCCGGGAGCTTCGCCCTGACCCTGGCCTGGCTCTTTGCCCGGCTGTTGACCTTGTCCCTGGCCTTGATCGGCGCCCTGATCCTTGCCGGGTTGCTGGCCTTGTCCTTGACCGGGATTCTGTCCCTGATCCTTACCCGGCTGCTGCCCCTGTCCCGAATCTTTTCCGGTTTGAGGATTCTGGCCGGGACCATGTTGGTCCGGCGTAGGAGGATGGGATCCGCCGCCGCCAGCCTTTTCCGAAAGACGGGCCAGATTGGCGCGACTTGCTTCGAGGGAGCTGATCATTTGCGCGATTTCCTGGGCGGTCGGTTTTTCGCCGTTCATGCCATGTGCTGCCTGGTTGGCCAGTGAGTGCAATTTGTCGACCAGAATTCCCGCCTGGTTTACATCGAGTCCTTTCTTGGGAATGTTTGCGAGGTCCTTGGGGATGTTTTGATTGTTGATCTGGTTGGCCAGGTCAGCCAGGCGCTTTGCCCCGACGGCGGAGCCGGCGTCCTGTTGCTGGGCTGCAGCATCGCCCGCCTGCTTCTGGGCGTCCTGCACCTTGGCTGCCACGTCTGAGATGCCGTCCGGATTCGAGCCGGGCGGATTATTTTTGGCGATGTCGTTCAATTCCTGGGCGGCATCGTTGAGCTTTTGCTGGGCCTGCGCCATGGCTGCCTTGGTCGCCGCTTCGCCCGCCTTGTTCAGTTCCTTCACCGCACGCTGGAGATCCTGCGCGGCGGCGGCGGCGGGTTCCCGGGCCGCGTTCGCATTTGCCTGGTCGAGTTGATGGACCGATTCGGTCGCATGCTTTTTGGCATCCTGCAAAGCTTGGCCCACCGTGGGAGGGAGCACGTCGTTCGTGGAGAGCAGAGTCTCGACGCCCTGAAGAATCCGGGCCTGACGTTCGGCCAAGGTGCCTTTGTCGGCGCCGGGGGTAAAGGGATCGACCGATTGCGGCGTCGGTGAAGGGGCCGGGTTGCCGGAATTATCCGGATGGGCGCCGGGCGCTTGCGGAGAATTACCCTGGCCCTGGGACGCGTCGGCCCCGGGTGAGGGATTGCTTTGCGATCCCTGGTCCTTCGGCTTGTCCTGGGAGCCTGATTGATCCTGCGCGTCCGGTTTCCCATTGGCGGGGGAATCACCTGACGGCGAAGAGCTCTGCGAATCTGCAGGTTTTTCAACATCCTTCGCCAGGTCGGTCTGCTTTTTGGCGAGGGTTTCCAGTTGGCCAGCAGCGCCCTTGGCCCGGTCCTTCAATTCGAATTGCTGCTTGTCCTTGAAGGGATCGGGTGGCGGAGGCGGGCTCTGTCCTGGCGGCGGCTTGAGGTTGAGCTTCTTTTCGATAAATTTTTCGATCTGGATGATAAGGTCGAGCGCCTTTCCCTGGGGCGGAAGGGCCTCGGCATTTTTGTTCGCGAGGATGTTCTTGGAGGCCTCGGTCATCAGCGGCTGGGCCTGCCGCAGCAAGTCGATGATATTGGCGGGCGCGCCGGCCTCGGTGAAGAACTGGATGACCTCATCTGTCTTGCCTGCGAGTTCGCCCTGGTTCTTGCCCACGCGGTCGTTTTCCTTCATGCGGACGGGATCGGTCACGGCGAGATCGGTGTGGGCCAGGATGAAGTTTTCCTTCATCGCCTTTAACTGGGCGAGTTTGAGTTTGATGATGAGATCGAGATCCTTGGCGTCACCGGGCGGAATGGGCATGTTGCTCACGCCGACGTCATCGCGAAACGGGCGCACCTGGATGAACTGGATGGCCGAGGCGGTATCCGGGACTTTTTGGTCGGTGATGCGCTGGCCACGCAGATAGTAGGAAACCATGTCGAACGGCTCGACGCCGAGTTCATCCATGTAGAGGGAGACTTTGATGGTGTTCTTGCCTGCCTTCTCGTAAGGCTGCGCGGGGATGGGCTGCGATTTCTTCGGCGCGCCGTTGATGCTGATTTCGAGAGTGATGTTCTTGAGGCCACTGGTCGATTCCGCGATGGCGACCGTCGGCACTTCCTCGACCGGGTTGGCCTTGATTTCCGGCGCAGGTGATTTCCAGATAATGGTAGCGCGCGGCGGGTCCTTGGGCGCTGGAGGCGGAACGGGTGTGGAGGGACGGAAGAGCGCGGGAATCGCCCAAATGGCGGCGAGAATGAAGTGAGCCAGTGCCAGGGCGATGACGCCGCCGACGAGCCATGGCAGGATGCGGACGGGGCGCGCCATAGGCTGTTGCCGGAGGTAGTCGGCCGTTTCTTCACGTTGGGCCGTGGCCAGCGGAGTGGCCGAGCCTTGCAGCGAGGCCATGGCTTCCAGCCGGTTTTTGGCAGCGAGATTCCGGTCAATGCCCTGGGCGGTGTCGGTCAGCGAGGTGGGAGCCAGTTTCCACGCCACGGCAGCGGCGACAGCCGTCAAGATGAGGCCGCCGAGCCAGATGGCGGCGAGGACTTTCAGACCTTCGTCATGAAAAAAAGCAACGCCGGCCAGGGTGATAACCAATCCAGTGAGTCCGGCGATGAGAACGCCGCGCCACCGTTCCCAGCGATGACGCGATTGCAGAACCTGCGTGGGGAGTTGTGCCGGGGAGGAGGTGGGCTTTTCGAGAAGGGTCGGCATGGGTTTGGTCAGGTGGAGGTTCGGTTAGCAAGGCGAAGTTCGGCCAAAAGAAAGACGAGGGCAAGGGCCAGCAGCCACCACCAGATGCGCTGTTGGTCCTCTGCATCTTCGCGCGAAAGATTGATGGTGGCAACCCGCGCTTGCGAGGGATGGGAGGCGTGGTTGGAAAGCGCCAGAAAATCATCGGGTGCGTTCCAGAGGGTCGGGTCCGATTCGTCAGGCCTGAGATTGACTGCATAGAGGCGGCCCGGATCGTTGGGCTGGGAGGCGTTCTTGAACCGATAGAAGCCGGGCATCTCCGGTCGCATCGATCCGGCAACTTTGACGGGAGGCCAAGCAACCGGGGCATCGACGCTTTCCCAAGTGCCCTCACCGTTGAGGGGAATCGAGTCGCCAACACGCCAGTCAATGGCTGTCGGTTGTTGCTGGGCCAGCCAGAGTGCCGCGGAATGAACGAACGGAACAAAGGAGGCCTTGAGGGGCCAGTCGGTGGTATCGCGATCGAAGTCGAAGCCGCTAACCAGGAAGCGCTCGCCGCCGTCGCTCACCTCGGCCACGGCGGGCGCGCCGTCGTCCCAAGTGGCGAGCGGAGTGGCGTTGAGTCCTTCGACCGAAACACCCCGGAAAAAATTGACGCCGAGCAGCGTCATCAAGCCGCTTTCCGCCAGCGGTGCGATCAGGGGATGGTCCGCGTCCCAATTGCGCAAATGCAGCGGACTGTCTTCGGTTTCCGGCGCTTCCGGTTTCAGGTTGAGTTGATGTTGCTTCATCCACGCTCTCTGGTCGGGATTGCCGTCGAGAAGAAGCCACGCTGTGCCGCCTGCCTTGAGAAAATGATCGAGCCGGGTCACCAGCGGCGGCTGGAACGGCTTTTTGCCCCGCACGATGACCACAGCTTGAATGGGCCATTCCGCGTCCGGGACATCCTCCGCCTGGAGCGGCGCGGCCAGTACTTCACGTGTCGCGTTGATGGCATGGCGGACAAAATCGAAACCATCCGGGCCGCCCTCGAAGGGGGTGAGCAACACCCGCGAACGGGCTTCGAACGAGCGAAGCGCATAGAAGTTATCGTCAATAGGGAGGTCATCCGGATCGAGGTCGACCTTGAGCGCCTGGTCCTGGTCGGCGGAGATGCCGGACAACGGGACGAGAATGCTATTGGTAAAAGCGGCATCAAGAGTCACGTTTTGCTGGGCCACGACTTTATCGCCGAGATGGACGGTGAGGACGCGCGTATCGTGGTCGGGAACGAATTGCGCGATCTCGACGCGGAGAGCAGGCGATCCTCCCGCGTTGTCCCACCGGGTCTTAACGATGCCCGCCTGTCGTTTCAGTGCGGCGGGAAGTGGGGGAACCTTGAGATTCACACCCTCGGGCAGTGGGACGGAGAAATTGACGCCGCGCCAGCCCAAGGCCTGTTCATCGCCCATCCAGACGAGGTCGAGTTCCCGAGCGCCGGAATGGGCCAACGTTTCGCCCGCGAGTCGCAAGGCTGCGTCATAGCGGGTGGTTTCGTAGCCGGGATCAAGGTTGGCGAGAGTCGAGCGCACCTCGTCGATATTTTTGGAAAGCGGGACGAGCCAGCGGGGCGCCGGATTCATCAGCAGAATGCCCGCCTGATCGCCGGGACCGAGGTCGAGCAGATTGCTGCCAGCCCAGTCGCGGAGGGACTTCCACCGGCCCGTGCTTTGCATGCTGAAGGAATTGTCGACCGCGACGACAACGGCGCGGCCCTTGCCCAGATGAGTCGACGGCCAGAAGGGGCGGGAGAACGCGGCACAGACCAGCAGGATAATGAGACAGCGCAGGATAAGGGTGATCCAGCGGCGCAGACGGTGCATGTTGGTCTCGCGGACGGCGGTCGGTCCCAGAAAACGGAGCGTGGGAAAGATGATCGAGACCTGCGGCTTCCGGCGCAAAATGTGAAGCAGGATCGGCAGGCCCAGCAGCAGCGCACCCGCGAGAAAAAAGGGAACAAGGAAGCTCATGGTTCAATAGAGCCGTTCGCGGCGGGCGAGGTAGTTGCCCAAGGCGGCCATCGGGCTCGCGTCGGTGCGCAGGAGCGTGTAGTCGCCGCCATGGTCGAGGAAGGAGGTCGAAGTCTGCTCGAGAAAAGCCTCAATGCGTTGACGGTACCCTTTCCGCACGGCGGAAGTATCGAGGGTGAGTTTTTGCCCGGTCTCGGCATCGAGAAAAGCTCCGCTCCAGTCCTCGTTGAGTTCGATCTCGACCGGGTCGAGGACCTGTAACGCCATGATTTCCTGGTGATCGTAGCGGAGCCGGCGCAGGGCCGCATTCAGGAGTTCGGTGGATTCGTAAAAATCACTGACGATGATGACGAGCGAGCGGCTTGGCAGGACTTCCGCGAGAGTGGTCAATCCTTTGGCGAGACCGGTGGGACCGCCCGATTGCATCGCATCGAGATGGCCGAGCGCCGAGCGCCAATGGGCCTGGGAGGATTTCGGCTTGAGATAGTCGTCGAGGTCGGTGCCGATAAGCGCGAGACCGAAGGCATCGCCCTGCCGCAGGGCCAGTAGGCTGAGCGCCGCCAGCAACGTCCGGGCGAAATCGACCTTGCGCAGCCACAACTCAGGCTTGCTGGTATAGGCCATCGAGGCGCTGGTATCGAGGACGAGGAAGACGCGCAGTTGCGTTTCGTGCTCGAACTGTTTGACGTGGAGCCGGTCGGTGCGTCCGTAGAGCCGCCAGTCGACGCGGCGCAAGTCGTCGCCGAGCTGATAGTCCCGGTACTCGGCAAACTCGACACTGAAGCCCTTGAGCGGGCTCCTGTGAAGGCCCGCCAAGAAGCCGTTCATCATGAAGCGGGCTCGCAACTCGAGGCTGGGCAGGTCCCGCAACAGCGCCAGGTCCAGCGCAGGCACCGGTGATGGGGGCAGGAAGAGCGGTGGTGGAGGCGGCATGCCTGGAGGCCTCGCCTCGGCATCGGCTCGTCGCGATGGAATGGGAGGGAGAGGCATGACGGATTATTTAACGGCGGCGAGCAGTTTTTCGATCAGCACATCGACGGTGATCTGGTCCGCTTCCGCGCGGTAATTCGTGATCATGCGGTGACGCAGCACGAGCTTCGCGCTGGCGGTGATGTCCTCGCGCGCGACATTGAAACGACCGTCGAGTACGGCCAGCGCCTTGCCAGCTAGAGCGAGATACTGCGAGGCGCGGGGTCCTGCACCCCACTGGACATACTTCTTGATGAAGTCGGGTGACGTGGGAGCGGCGGGCCGGGTGGCCTGGACGAGATCAACCGCGTACTCGGCCACGGAGGCGGGGACCGGAATCTGCCGCACGCAATGCTGGAGGGCGAGGAGGGTTTCCCCGGTCAGCACCTTGTTGACCGTCTTCACGTCGTCGCGTGTGGTCTCCTGGAGGATCTGGATTTCGTCGGCGCGGGTGGGGTAATCGACCCGCAGGTTGAACATAAAGCGGTCCATCTGTGCCTCCGGGAGAGGATAAGTGCCTTCCTGCTCGATCGGGTTTTGCGTGGCGAGTACGAAGAAGGGCGAGGGGAGCTGGTAGGTGCTGCCCGCGACGGTCACGCGCCGCTCCTGCATGGCCTCGAGCAGCGCGGCCTGGGTCTTGGGCGGCGTGCGGTTGATTTCGTCCGCGAGGAGCAGATTCGCGAAAACCGGGCCGGGGACGAAACGGAATTCCCGCTTGCCCTCGGCGGTCTCGTCGAGGATTTCGGTTCCGGTGATGTCACTCGGCATGAGATCGGGCGTGAACTGGATGCGCTGGAAGCTCAGATCGAGAATTTCCGCGAGGCTGCGAACGATAAGCGTCTTGGCCAGGCCGGGCACGCCGATCATGAGCACATGGCCCTGCACGAGCAGCGCGACAAAGAGGTCCCGCACGATCTCGTCCTGGCCGATGATGCGATGCTTGAGCTCCTTCGCCAGCGTCTGGTAGGTGCCTTTGACTTCGGTGAGAAGCTTGATTTGTTCGGGGGTGAGGTCGGGTGTGGTCATGGGGTTTTCATTTGGCAGGTGGTGGTGAGGAAGTGGTCAATGGGAAAGTTGGTCGGTCCACTCGCGCAACATTTTGCGCACGGTGACGTAATCGGCAGGTGCGATCAAGGGTTGGTCGACGATCAATTCGGCGGTGCGGACAAGGTCATCTCCCTGAACTTGCCACGCAATCTTGGCTTCAATTCCAGCTGCTTTTTGATCGTAGGGAGCCGCCGGATCGACCGGGCCGCGCCCGCTTCCCAGGAGGGTGACGACCTGCAACAAGTGCATCTTCTGACCATTATTGATCAAGAGCGGTCGATTGCGCTCGGGTGTCGCGAAATAGGAGGCAACGTCAAAGCCGGTGCGCGGAAGATAAGGTTTTCCAGACGGTACATTTATAGTGGCATCAAGACTCATTGGCATGGAGAGATCATCTGCCGGAGTCAGTTTTAAATCGGAAAAATCGGCATTTGGAAGCTGCCGGGTCAATTCAGTTTGTAGAACGTAGTCCTTCTGATGGGGAGAGCGCCCCCGCACCATGCTACGTACATCGTATTCGGCGAGGCCTGTCCACGTTTTTTGCAACGAGCCTTGGGTTGGGACGCCGTTTTTCGTAGGAAATTTCCAACTCTCTTTAACTTCGGTGACTTCCTTTCCGGGTGCTGTAACCGTCAGAAACTTTGCCGAATCCTTGTCGAAAACGAACGCATTGCAGCCAATGTCGCCGGGCGAAAGGGTCGGGAACGGCGCGGTCGAGTCGGTGGTGTCGAGCCAGAGGTCGTCAGGTTGTCCGGCGTCTGGCGCCTTCGGCACATAGGCGATGGCGTGGTTGAATTGCCAGGATGGGAAATCGGTGTCGGTGCTCGAGCCGCGGTTGAGCACCACGAAGTTGCCTTTGATTCCCATGTCAGCCAGCAAGGCGAGGAGAAGGTTGGCCTTGTCCTTGCAATCGCCGAAACGGTTCTGCAGGACCGCCGCGGGAGTGCGGGGACGGACGCCGTTGATGCCAAATTCGATGGCGACGTAGCGCAACGCGGAAACGAATTCGTACGCCCGGCGGATTTTTTCGGTCCGTGTCTTCGCGCCTTCTGCGAGCTCATCCGCCTTGGCTTTCACGGCTGCATCCTGGGCATCGGAGCCTTGGGCGAGTCGCCGGTACCAGGTGGCAAATTCGTCCCAGGAATTAAGCGAGCTGATGTCGAGGCCCACGACAGAATCGCGGGCGGGCGGGTCGAAGGGAAGTGATTCGAAAGCGGGCAGGTTCTCCAGTTTCCACGTGACGGTGCGCAGACCTTTCAGGGTGGCCTCATCGGGTTTTTGGTCGCTATTGCGGAGCTTGAAATGGAGCTGGGTCTTCTCCGGGACCTGGAGCTGCACCGTGGTGCTGAGGGCGGGAATTTCCTGTTGAACAGTCAGGCCCTCGGAAAAATTGGGCGAACCGACATCGAGCAAATGGCGCGTGCGATAGGCGATTTCGATCAGGCATCCGGCATGCGCGCCGGGCAGGAAGACCATGGTCTGTCCGCTGCCTCTTTCACTGGAGACACTGGTGGCGGGCGGCATCTTGCCCGGATTGAAGACGGTTGATGAACCATCTGGCTGGATGATGCGGGCCGCTTCCAGTTTGGTGATGATGGCCGGTGGATCCTGCTGAAAGGTATAGTTCGCCCAGCGTTCCACTCCGTCTTCTCTCTCGAGATAAACCCGCTGCATGACGAAATTTTCGACCGCGCGGTCTTCCCCGACCGTGTAGCCAAGGCGTTGTTCCAGCATGATGGCGTTAAAGCCGTCCGGATTGGGCACGGCCTTGGCGTCAGCGATGAGTTTCTTCGTTTCCGGTGTGGCTTCGTGTTTTTCCCATTCAGCATTCGGCTTGCGGATGTCCACCTTGATGTCGGCGGCATTGATCAGGGTCATTTTGCCATCAGCCTGCGGTTTGGAAGCGGGCTTGGCCATGGCATCAGTGCCGAAGGGAGGCTCCAGGATCTTACCGGTCGCGGGATCGCCCAGCCGTGCATGTTCGCCCGAGGCGAGGCTGCTGTCCGCGTAGTTCTTGTCGGTGAGTTCCGCAGCCCGTGCGGCGATTTCCTTCCAGCTCGCCTTGGGTTTTTCCTTCAGCGCTGCCGCCCAGAACTCCGGAAAGCGGGGAAGATCGATCTCGCCTTCCTCCTTAGTCGCGGCGAGGACCGAACGGTTTGCCTGCAACAGCACGGGCACGAAACCGCCGGAATCGCTCGTACCGATCAGCACATATTGTTGCGCCGGGATCGCGTTGAGCGCCGTCTTAAGGTCCGTGGCCGTCACGCGCGGCCCGCTGACCTGAAAGGTCCTCTCTCCTTCCCCATTGCGTCCCGCAAAGCCGAGCAGTACCAGCCAGAATTCGTCCGTGGGCGCGAGCGCCTCCTGTTTTTTCAGGTTGGCCAGCACAAGGTCGCGCGTCACCTTGCCGCCGGAGGGGGATGCGCTGAGAATTTCGATCTCATCGGGAGTGAAACCGCGTTGCACGAGCCCGTCGCGAATGTCTTCCGCCACTTTGGAGAGATTACCGGCAATGGTTGAAGTTCCAGTCGTCCCAATGACAATGAGCGCATGGGGCGCCGCCAGCAGACCCGGGGAGGAAATAAACCAGCAGATGGCCGCGAGGCGGACGATGGGACGGATAGACGGCATAATCGCTTCTGCCCGAAAAGAATGGCAGGTGGATTGCAGAAAGAAAGAGCGGAGAGTTCCCTTTCACGCTTGAAATCTGGCTTTTGCGTGCCCACTGTCGACGATGGAGAAACCGTGGCCGGGACTGACCCCCGGCCCAAGCTACAGCCATGGAACTAAACTTGATTCATTCGGACGATACCTACACCCACATCGCTTTGGTGGGTAAACTCGATGTCGGGGGCGTGGGCGAAATCGAAAACAAATTTCTCGGTTACACTGCGGCCCGTAAAAAGAGCGCCGTGGTCGATATTTCGGGAGTCAACTTTCTCGGCTCAATGGGCCTGCGCATCCTCCTTGACGCGGCCAAGACCCTGAACCGGGAAAAAAAGAAGCTTATCCTCCTCGCTCCCCAGCCGCTCGTGAACGAGGTGCTGGACGCGTCCGGCATCGGTGACGTTGTCGCCATCGAGACCGATCCCGCCGCCGCAGTAGCCCTGGCGCAGGCCTGACCAGACAGGTCGGGTCTGGCGGTTTGCGGGCCTTGAACCAACCACGTCTTCGCATGAAGGAAACGGACGCAACACCGGACCCCGCGGGCAAACGCCCACGTGTGGCGCGGCGTCCGCTGGATCAGCTTTTCGGCGAGAGCGAGGCGAAGGAAGCCTCCAAGCGGGTCCGTTCCTCGGTGGGACGCCAGCTTTTCGAATTTGTCCTGGAGCAGCCCGCCGCGAAACAGGCCACGATTTCGGGACGGTTGCTCATCGTCGATAACGACCAGCTCAGCCGGGACATCCTTTCCCGCAACCTGAAGCGGGAAGGCTACACGGTGGAAAGCGAGACTGACGGTCCCCGCGCCATCGAACGGCTCGGCGAAGGAAAATTTGATCTGGTGCTCTGGGAGGTCGGCCTGCCAACCCTCAACGGACTTGACCTGCTGACCCGCATCAAAAAGGACGGTGCCTTACAGCACATCCCCGTGGTCCTGCTTTCCGAGCAAGCGGAGACAGAGAACGTCATCCGCTGCATTGAGGCGGGTGCGGAGGATTACCTTTCGAAGCCCTTCAATCCCGCCCTGCTCAAGGCGCGTATCCGGGGCTGCATGGAACGCAAGGCATTGCGCGACCAGGAGCAGCGATTGCTGGCCACGATCAAGACCCAACAGGAGCGACTCACATCCGAACTCAACGAGGCCTCGGCCTACCTGCGCTCGCTTCTGCCGGCACCGGTTACCGAGCCTTACCCCATCGACTGGCGCTTTATTCCGTCGAGCGAACTTGGCGGCGATTCATTCGGCTACCGTTGGATTGACGATGATCACTTCGCGCTGTATCTGCTCGATGTCTGTGGCCATGGCGTTGGGGCCGCGCTCCTCTCTGTTGCGGCTCTCAATGTGCTTCGTTCCGGTGCGATGCACGATACTGACTTTTGCAACCCGGAATCGGTCTTGAAGGCGATGAATCGCTCGTTCCAGATGGAGGAGCAGAACAACCGTTACTTCACGCTCTGGTATGGAGTTTATCAGCCGTCGACCCGGACGATGACCTACGGTAGCGGGGGGCATCCGCCCGCCTTGCTGGTCATTCCGGGTGAGCCAACACCAAAGAAGCTAGCGGCCAGGGGCATGATGATCGGTGGGATGCCGGGTAGCCGTTATGTGGCTCAATCGAGTGAGATTCCGCCGGGTTCCCGTCTCTTTCTCTTCTGCGATGGCGCTTATGAACTGACCTGTGCCGATGGCCGCGCCTACACCCTGGACGAATTCGCCGCGCTCCTCGCCAAGTTGCCCCCAAACATCCCTGTTGATTTGGACGCGCTGGTGGCACAGATTCGGACGCTGAACGATTCGAAGCCATTGGACGACGATTTATCGCTTATCACCATTCAATTTTAGTTCATACTCCCCTTTACCCATGAGCACTCGATTGACGCGCAAGATCACCAACGAACTCCACAGCCTGGAGAGCTTGATGAACGCCACCACCAATTTTCTGGAAGATCACGACGTCGACGGCCAGACCGTCTATCGCGTCAACCTGGCCTTGGAAGAGATGATTACGAACATCATCAAGTATGGCTACGACGATTACGAGAGCCACGACATCGACGTCTGCCTCGAAATCCTGCCGGATGAAGTCGTTGCGGTGATTGAAGATGACGGGCACGAATTCGATCCGCTCACGCAGGAAAAGAGTGCCGATGCCGGCACGCTGGAAGAACAGGAGCCCGGCGGCCTGGGCATTCATCTCATCAAACAACTGGTCGGCAATATGTCCTACAAGCGCGACGGGGCGAAGAACGTGCTTGAGATCCGCGCCCAGCGGAAGCGCGCCTGAGGTTCCGTCCGTCTACTCCGACGCGAGGATCTGAGCAGCTATTTTGCGCATCTCCCGGCTGACTTCCAGGTCTGGGTATTCCAGTGAGATCAGGCCGCTGCTGGCCAGTTGGACGACCTCCGTCGTCAACGGCAACACGGCGGCGACGGGAACGTCGTAAATTTTCTCCGCCTTCTCGCGCAGCGCGGCGAAGTTCATGCTTGGAAGCGCCTTGTTGATCACCAGCAGCATTTGTGGCACATCGAGCTTCTTGGCCAGTTCGACCGTGACGGCGGTGCCCTGGAAGTCCTGCTGGTCGGGGCGGAGAATGAGCACGAGCGTGTCCGAGATCGCAATGGAGAGCAGGGTCTCTTCGTTAACGCCTGGATGGGTGTCGATGAAGAGGTAGTCGAGTTCCAGCTTTTCAATCAGCGCCTGGAAGCCGTCGTTGAGGATGCGGACGTCGTAGCCTTCCTTGAGGATGCGACCGATGTCCCCGATCTTCATGCTTGAGGGAACGAGGTAGATGGGGCCGCCGGGACCTTTGAGCGCGGCACTGACATCGTAGGCCGCTTTCTCGATCGGGCATTCGCCCCAGATGAAATGGTTCAACGCAAACTCGACCCGTTCTTCCACGAGCCCGAACGGCATGTGGATACCCGGTGACTGTACATCGGTGTCGACCACAGCGACCCGCTTGCCGGCCAGCGCCACCTGTGAAGACAGGTTCGCCGTCAGGTTCGATTTGCCTGTGCCGCCACGAAAGGAATGGATGGAAACAATTTTTGCCACGATACCCGTTAAGAATTCTGTCCCTTGACCTTGGCCCGCATTTCGCGCGCCCGGGTTTGCAGACTTTTGAAATAATCCGAATCAGTGATCTCCGCTACTTGCCGTTCCTTTTTCGCTTCGTCAATTTGAATCTTCAGCTCGGCGATCTGGTCAGTGAGCTTTTTCGTCTTCAAGTAGGAGGCCAGGGCGGCAGCGGCCAGCAGGCCAAGGAGCTCCATCATCTGGCAAAGATGTTCATCGAAAGGAACGACGGTCCTGGTCTCAGGTGACTGTGGATTGATCAACTGAAGGACGCCGATAACCGTGCCGTCCGCGTTTTTGAGCGGGACACACAGGACCGAGATGGTCCGGTAACTCATCTTTTCGTCGAACGCTTTCGTGCCGGAAAAATCGTAGCCCTCTGCCGAGTAGACATCCGTAATCAGAATGGATTTGGCGCCCAGCGCGCAGGAGGTGGCAATATTCTTGAGGTTGGGCGATCCGGTGGCGGAATCGTAGAGATTCAACGATGGCAGGGAGACCTCTTTTCCGGAGGTTCCGCCCATCGCGATCTTGAGCGAATCGTTGAGGACCATGACAAAGCGCAGCGTTTTTTCCGGGGTCACCAGATAGAGTGTGCCGCCGTCCGCGAGCGACAGGACCTTCGCTTCCATGAGGATTTTTTCGAGGAGGGTGTTGAGGTCGTTCTCAACTGCCAGGGCCAGACCGATCGGGATGACGAAATTGGCGAGCTTGTCGGCCCTTTCCTTTTCCCGTTCCACCTGTCGCAACAATTGCAGGCTGCGGCTCCGGGTCTTTTGTCCGAGGTGAATCCCGAAAACGCCAAGGATCGTCACGCCAATGCTGTAGACCCAGGTCAGGCTTGAGAGCAATAACGAGAAGGGCAGGTGCATTAGGGTCCAAAAAGCGCACTGGCAGCGTGCGCCGCGTTTTTTTTGATGGCAAGACTGGCGTATGAGGTCAAGATGGCGACTGTGACTTCGGGGGCCCGTTTTTTACTTTTTGTCGGGTTGGGCATGATTTCATTCCTGGGCTTGGTCACCATGAGTGCGAAAGGGGGACCCACCGATACGCTTGGTTCGGCAAGCGCTCCGGGACACACTACCGCAAAGCCCCCCCCAACCGACAGCACAACGGCCTGGTTGAACGGCCAGTATTTTACCGGAGAATGGAGCGGGGTCCGCCGACAACTGGCCGACGAGGGGGTTACGCCTTATTTCACTTACGATGCGATCATGGCCGGAAACGTGGCGGGGGGACTGAAGCAGGGTTCCGCCTATGGACAGAACCTGGGCTTTGGCCTGACTTTCGACATGCAGAAACTTGTCGGGTGGAAAGGGGCCACGATCAACATCAACGGTGTCGACCGCGCGGGCGCTACCGTCCGGGGCGACGTGGGGAATCTCTACGATCCGATGCAGTTGGTCGGCGGATCGACTGCTTATCTCTATGACGTAACGCTGGAACAGAAATTTTTGGACGATATTGGCTCATTCAAATTCGGTCGCCTGAGCGCGGGTGATGATTTTGCCTCCTCACCGCTTTACGGCTACTACCTGAATAATGGCATTGATGGGCAGATCAAGGCGGTGGTCCTAGACACCCGATTTTCCACCTATCCCTATCCCGTCTGGGGCTCGCGTCTGCGGTTTGATCCGAGCCCTGAATGGAATGTGATGACCGGTGTCTATCAAGTTTCCAATACCATGTTTGATCCGAACTACAACGGATTGAACCTCTCCTTCCATGGCGGTGTTTCTGTGGTACAGGAAGTCGCATGGACTCCGGAATTCGATAAACGGCCCGAGGACAGGGAAGCGAAAAGCACCTTGAACAAGAGCCCCCGGGAGCCTGCCGGAGGCAAGCAGACATTCGGCATGCCCGGCCATTACGCGCTCTCCGGTTACTGGTCCGATTCCAGCTATTCGCAATTTGGCACCTCGATCAAGACCGGTACCTCCTACGGCTTCTTTGCGCAGGCGGACCAGATGGTCTATCGGGAGGTTCCGGGCAGCGACCAGGGGCTGTATCTATGGACCACGCTCACCTATGCCCCGCAACAGAATATAGCCATCATTCCGGTGCAGGTCAGTGGAGGCCTGAACTACAAAGGGCTCATTCCTGGACGTCCGGATGATCGGACCATTTTCGGATTCATCTACGGCCATTTCAGCTACAACTACGCCAAGTCCATTGCCGCGACGGGTGGTGGTTATCCGACGGAGGAGACCGTCTACGAGTTTGGCTATCGTGTGCAGGCCACTCAGTGGGCCTACATTCAGCCCGATCTCCAGTACATCACCAATCCCTACGGAACGGGCAACATCCCCAACGCGGTGGTGATCGGCGCGCAGTTCGGCCTGGTTTTTTAACGGGCGGATTTTCTGAAGCAGCCGTCGCTCTCCGTGCGACGGAAACAGGGGTGAAAGACCAAGATTCTTGACGCAAGTAAATTGCAAAACTACTTGCAAGCAACTTGTGTCTTGTGCAGGATCGCTTCCCGCGATGAAAACCGCCCTGCTCCTCGTTTCCCTCTGGCTTTCCGTCCCTCTGGCGTCTGCTGATGGCCTCAAGATCGTCGCGGCAGAGAATTTTTATGGCGGCGTCGCCCAGCAAATCGCGGGGGACAACGCAACGGTGACTAGCATCCTGACCAATCCCAATCAGGATCCCCATGAGTTCACGACCAACGCCGCCACGGCCAAGGCCGTCGCCGATGCCGACATCGTCATCTACAATGGCCTCAGCTACGACCCGTGGATGGACAAGCTGATTGCCACCAGTGGAAAGCCGGGCCGTGTCGTCATCAAGGTTGCCGACCTGATCGGTGCGAAGGAAGGGGATAACCCCCACATCTGGTACGATCCCCGCACCATGCCCGCCCTGGCCGCGAAGTTGACCGAAGTATTTTTTCCCAAGTCAGCCAACCCTCGGGCCGATACTTATCAAAAGCAATTGGCTGATTTCATCGCTTCCATGAAGCCTGTGCTCGATAAAATCGCCGCCATTAAAGCGAGCGCGGCTGGCACCGAGGTGACGGCAACCGAACCGGTGTTTGGCTATATGGCGGATGCGCTTGGCTTCAAGATGCTCAACGGTGATTTCCAGATGAAAGTCATGAATGACGCCGAGCCGACTGCCGCCGAGACGGCGGCGTTTGAAAAGAGCCTCACCTCCAAGACGGTCAAAATCCTTTTCTACAACAGCCAGGTAACCGATCCGACCACGGAACGTATCCAGAAAATGGCCCAAAAATCGGGAATCCCCATCCTGGGAGTGACCGAAACCCAGCCAGCGGACCAGAAGTCTTACGTCGCCTGGATGCTGCACGAATTGGACGGCGTCCAGGCCGCCCTTGCTCCTAAAAGTCACTAAAGGCGTCCATGACTCCCGCCCTGCAAATTCACGACCTTTCCGTAACGCTCGGAGGCAACACCATCCTCTCGGGCGTCAACGCGGAGATCGGCACCGGTGAATTCGTCGGCATCTTCGGTCCCAACGGCGCAGGCAAGACCACGCTGGTGCGATGTATCATCGGGACGCTGGTGCCTTCGCGCGGATCGATCGAAGTCCTTGGCCTCTCGCCGAGGCAGGCAGCTCGGCAGATCGGCTACATGCCGCAGGGACATGGAGGATTCGATGCCACGGCTCTGAGCGCGCGGGCCTTGATCGAAGCGGCCTGCGACGGTAATGCATGGGGTATTCCCTGGACTTCGGAAGCGGCGCGTCAGGAAGTCGACCGTGTCCTGGAGGTAACCGAGGCGGCACACTATGCGCACCGGCCCTTTTCCGTCCTTTCCGGCGGCGAACGCCAACGCGTGATGCTGGCGCAGGCGCTTCTCGGTAGTCCCAGGATACTCGTTTTGGACGAGCCCCTCGCGAGTCTCGATCCCAAGAACCAAGGGCTATTGATCGAATGCGTGGCCCGGGTGCAGAAGAGCACCCACACGACCGTTCTCTTTGTCGCCCACGACATGAATCCGTTGATGAACGTCATGGACCGGGTCATGTATCTCGCTGGAGGGGGGGCTGCGTTGGGCAAGCTCGATGAGGTCATCACTTCCGAGAGCCTGACCAAACTTTACGGTACCGATATCGAAGTGGTCCGGACCCAAAATCGCGTTTTCGTCGTTTCAGCCGAGGGCGGCGTCACCGAATCCGAGTGCGCCCATCACGACCATGATTAGCACGCTTGCGAATTACCTGAGCTACGAGTTCGTCCAGCACGCGCTCATTGCGGGAACGCTCTCGGCCATTCTCGGCGCGATCGTCGGGTATTTTGTCATCATCCGGAATTCCGGTTTTGCCGCGCACGCCCTGGCCCATATCGGTTTTGCCGGAGCGGCGGGTGCCGCTTTGGTAGGACTGAGTCCGCTGGCGGGCATGTTGATTCTTACCGCAGGCTCTGGTGTCCTCATGGGACAGGCGGGCGATAAAGTAAACCGCAGCGACCTGGCAATTGGCATGGTCCTCTCGATGTCGCTGGGTTTGGGCGTCCTGTTTCTTAGCCTCCATGCCGGTTTTGCGGGGCAAGCGAAGTCGATTCTCTTCGGTGAAATCTTCGGTGTGTCCGGTGAGCAGATCGTCATCATGACCGCCTTGTCCGTCGTAAGCTTGGGCGGCCTGGCGATTTTTTCGCGCCGGCTTCTTTTTGCCAGTCTTCAGCCGCGACTGGCCGAAGCGCGCGGGATATCGCTTTCCGAGATGTCGACCGGCTTCATGCTGGTTGTTGCTATTTCCGTGACCTTGGCCAGCCAGATCGTGGGCGTTTTGCTCGTCTTCACGCTGGTCGTTGCGCCGGCGGGAATCGCGGTGCGACTCTTTCGCACCTTTTGGAAAGGAATCGCGGCTTCCGTGGGCCTCGGCGTGATTGTCGTGTGGATCGGGATCCTTCTGGATTGCATGACAGGTTATCCAGCCACGTTCTGGATCACCGCCCTTTTCTTCGTGATCTATATTCTCGTTGAAGGCTGGATCCGCTTTGTCACGAAGCAGGACCGCTCATGATGGCGTGCGCAAAGCACGCCGCACCGAAGCCATTGTTGATGTTCACTACCGCGACATTCGGCGCGCAGGAGTTGATCATGCCCAGCAGTGCCGCCATACCATCAAACGCCGCACCATAGCCCACGCTCGTCGGCACCGCTATGACCGGTGCGCGAACCAGTCCTGCGACGACTGTGGGCAACGCGCCCTCCATCCCGGCGCAGACAATAATGGTGCGGGCCGCCGCCAGCGTCTCCCGATGAGCCAGCAGCCGATGAAGGCCGGCGACGCCGACATCGATAACTTTGACGACGGTATGTCCAAGCAGCTCTGCTGTGATCGCCGCCTCCTCCGCCACGGGCAGATCGCTGGTTCCTGCGCAAAGAATCGCGAGGGTTCCGGCCGAAGCCGAGGACGGTTGCTGCCGCAATGCGATGGTACGCGCGACCGCATTGTATCTTGCTTCCGGCACGCGAGCGGCCACAGCCTCCGCTGCTGCGGGTGTGGCCCGGGTCGCGAGGACATTTCCACCCTGCGCGGCCATCCGCGAAAAAATTGCCGCGACCTGCTCGTCTGTCTTGCCTGCGGCGAAAATCACTTCCGGCAGACCTGTGCGCAATGCCCGCTGATGGTCAATCTTGGCGAACCCGAGGTCTTCGCTTGGCCAATGAGCGAGCCGGTTCATTGCCTCTTCCGGCGCAACCTTGCCCTCTTTGATTGCCGAAAGCAGTTCGAGCAGCGCAGCCGAGTTCATGAAAGACTTTGGCGATAAGCTTGCAGCGCCATTTCCTGCACGCGCTTGAGCGGGACGGCATGTTTTTCAGCGATTTGCCGGCAATCCTCGAATTCCGGTGCGGCATGCAATTCCTGCCCCGCCCTTGAACCGACTTTAACGCGGATTGTTCCCCATTCCGTTGTCACCGAAACATGCCGGCGTTCCAGAACACTGCGTCGTTCTTCGCGGGTGCGGAGGCCGAGGGTGCTCGTCTCGCGAAAGACCAGGTCTTCAAGCCGGGCCGCGTTTACTTTTTCGGACAGGACCGTCAGGAGATGTCCGGATCGATTCTTTTTCATCAGCACGGGCGCGCATATCACATCGAGTGCACCTGCGGCAAGTGCCCGCTCCATCACATGGGCGATGACCTGCGGACTCAGATCGTCGAGTGCTGTTTCGATCACGGTTACACTTTCAGTTCCAGAAGGCGATAAAGCGTCGGTTTCCCCGATGCTCAGGCGGAGCACATTGGCGAAACCCGCCGGATTGCGCGTGCCCGCTCCATAGCCGATCGTGTTGATTCGCATGGCCGGGGTATGTCCGAATTGGCAGCCGAGTGACCGCACCAGCGCCGCCCCCGTGGGAGTCACCAGTTCCATCTCAATGCCGGAAAAATAGGTGGGGGCTCCCCGCAACAGGTCGGCAGTAGCCGGGGCGGGAACAGGAAAACGGCCATGCGCACATTCTACTGTGCCACCGCCGACATTCAGTGGCCCGCAATGCCAGCTATTGATTTGCAAGGCGTGAGCGGCGACGGCGGTCAGCACCACATCGACAATAGCGTCGACTGCGCCGACCTCATGAAAATGGATCGATTCCACTGGAACGTTATGTATTTTGGCCTCAGAAGCGCCGAGCAATTCAAACGTACGGGCTGCCATTACCTTTACCGGTTCCGGCAACGAGGCTTTCTTGATCAAAGTTAGGATATCACTGAGGGCCCGGGCTTCATGCGCATGAGAATGCGATTCCTGTTCGTGACGATGTTCCCCATGAGCATGATGGTGAACGTGCGAATGGACCTTCTCCGCCATTTCACCGTCAACGAGCACATTCACCTTGATCGAGGAAATACCACTTCGATCCACCGTGCGGATATCGAGCGAAGCGCCGAGCCCCAAGGCCTCGACCGTTCCACGCAATAGATCGGCGGAAACGCCCGCCTGGATGAACGCGCCGAGCAGCATATCGCCGCTCACTCCGGCAAAAGGTTCAAGATACGCGATGCGCATGGGACAGTGTGGAAGAGGAAAGCATTCCGTTCAACGAACCTGAACGATAGCCTTCGCAATCAAGGGTGACATACTGAAAACCGAGGGCCTTGAACGTCGTCGAAAGTTTTTCCATCAATTCCGGCGTCACTGCCCCGGCCATTTCGGCTCGGTCGATTTCAATGCGCGCGATTTCACCATGGTCACGGACCCGGTACTGCCGGAAACCTAATTCATAGAGATAGTCTTCACCGCGCTCGATTCGGCCAAGTCCCTCCCGGGAAACCGGACGACCGTAAGCCAACCGTGAAGAAAGGCACGCCGAGGCCGGTTTGTCCCAGACTTCAAGCCCTGCGTCGCGGGCCAGTGTCCGAATATCGTCCTTGGCCAGTCCGGCCTCGACCAAGGGTGCCGCCACGCCATGCTGTTTCGCCGCATTTTGGCCAGGTCGAAAATCGCCCCTGTCATCGAGATTCATCCCATAGGCGAGATGAGCGAACCCGAGCTTCTCCTGCTCCGTGCTCATCACGGTGAAAAGCTCGTCTTTGCAATGGAAGCAACGCAGTGCGTCGTTTCGCACGTAATCGGGATTGTCGAGTTCCGACGTCCGGATGATTTTCAACGGAATGCCCTGTCGTTCTGCAAAAGCAACCGCTTCCGCGAGATGCCGCCGGGCCAGCGACGGAGAATCGGCCAGCACGGCCAGCATTTTGTTGCCCAGGACGCGATGCGCACTCCAAGCCAGGTAAGCCGAATCGATGCCGCCTGAATATGCCACCATCACGCTGCCCAACTCGTGTAGGCGGTTTTCGAGGGCGCTTTGCTTGTAGGTTAACTCTGTCGCCATGGGCATTGGTTTACGGAAAATCTACCACGTCGACAGCGCATGGACAGGCTATTTGAAGTAAGCTATGACTGGAGTGAGCATCTCATGAGTTCTCAGACCATCGACATCTCCTACGGCAAAGGCTATCTCCCGGTGCGCCTGCCTGCTCAGGTGCGTTCCACGATCGTACGCAAACCGGCGTTGCCTAAAATCGCGGACCCAAACGCGGCCATTCGCCAGGCACTTGATCAACCCATCGGTGCGCGTCCGTTCAAGGCTTTGGCCCAGGGACGTCGCAGCGCCTGTATCCTGATTTGCGACATTACCCGTCCCGTCCCAAACCGCCTTTTCCTCCGTCCTATGATCGAAGACCTCCTCGCGGCAGGTATCACGGCGCAGAACATCTGCGTTTTGGTTGCCACCGGGCTTCATCGTCCCAATGAAGGCGCAGAATTGACCGAGCTCATTGGCGATCCCTGGGTGCTTTCCACTGTCCGCGTGGAAAATCATTTCGCGAAGAACGATGCCGACCAGGTCGACTTGGGGATGACCCGGACCCGCGGCACGCCCGTAAAAATCAACCGGCTTTTCGTCGAAGCCGACCTCAAGATCGCCACCGGTCTGGTCGAGCCCCATTTCATGGCCGGTTATTCGGGTGGGCGAAAAGTCGTCGCTCCTGGAGTCGCTGGCGCCGAGACCATCCGCACTTTCCATAGCGCCCGTTTTATGGAGGACCCGTTTGCGCGCTCCTGCAATCTCGGCGGCAATCCTTTGCATGAGGAACAGCTTGAGATTGTTCGCATGATCGGTGAAATCTACGGTCTCAACACTGTCATCGATGAGCAGCGCGATTTGGTCCATGTCACCTTCGGTGAAATTATCGAAAGCCATCTCGCCGCCGTCGAATTCATCCGCGACGCTGCCGAGCTGAAAGTGCCCCGGCGTTTTCAGACTATTGTGACTTCCGCCGCCGGGTATCCGCTCGACAAGACCTACTATCAGACGGTCAAGGGCATGGTTACCCCTATTGACATCCTCGCTCCGGGTGGAACGCTCATCATCGCGTCCGAGTGCTCGGAAGGCCTCGGCTCACACGAGTTCCACCAGGCCCAGGCACGCCTGGTCGACCTCGGTCCCGATGCCTTCCTGCAGACCCTTCTACGCAAGAAGCTCGCCGACATCGACGAATGGCAGACTGAGATGCAGCTCAAGCCGATGCGGATCGGTCGCGTGCAACTTTACACCTCGGGCCTCTCGGCGGAAGAACGGCGCATCACCGGTGTCGAGATCGTCGATTCAGTTGACGAGGCCGTATCCCAAAGTGTCACCCGAAGCGGTGATCCCGAAGTCGCCATCATTCCCGAAGGTCCTTACGTCGTTCCCTTCTATGCCGCAGCAGCCTGAAGTTTGCTGCTTCCATTTCTATGAGTACTCCCAAAACCATCCATGCCGCTTTCCTGGCCACCGGTCACTGTTCTTTTGTCGGCAAGATTTTTGATGCTTCTCGCCGTGACCGCATCGCCGGCCACGCCCAGTTGCTGCCCACGGTTTTGACGCCGGAGAATATCGATCAGATGAAGAAGGAAGCCGCCCAGGTCGAGGTCCTCTTCACTTGCTGGGGATTTCCGCACAACCTTCTGACCCCGGATCGCTTTCCCTCCTTGAAATTGGTCCTCTTCTCCGGAGGCTCGGTGAAATTTTTTGCCCAGCCGCTCCTGCAGCGCGGTGTGCACGTTGTGGGGGCGCGCAGGTCGAATGCCGTTGCCGTTGCCCATTTCTGTCTCGGGCAGATTATCCTCGCATGCAAGGGTTGGTTCCGGAACACGCAACACTGTCGAGATGCAGCTATGCGGCATTCCGGAAAATGCTTTGCCGGTCCCGGCCTCTACGGCGAAAAAATCGCACTTCTCGGCATGGGTGCCGTCGCGCGTGAACTTGTCCAAATGCTGAAGCCATTGGACCTGGATGTCATCGTGGTCGATCCCTATCTCGCCCCGGCCGAGGCTGCCAAATTGGGAGTGAAACTCGACACGATGGAAGAGGCATTCGCCGCCGCCTACGTCGTGAGCAACCATCTTCCCAACCTGCCGAAACTCAAGGGTGTGTTCAACCGCCCGCTTTTCGCCTCCATGCGATCCAACGCGACCTTCATCAACACCGGTCGCGGCGCGCAGGTCAATGAAACGGATTTGATCGAGATCATGCGGGAGAGACCCGACCTTACGGCATTGCTGGATGTCACCGAACCGGAGCCACCGGTATCGGGCAGTCCCTTTTACGAGTTGCCCAACGTCCAACTCAGTTCCCACATTGCCGGGGCGATCAACGACGAAGTCCACCGTCAGGGCGATTTCGTAATCGAGGAATTCGAACGGTATGCCACCGGCAAACCGCTTCTCCACGCAGACAGTCTCGAGACACTGGATCGTTTGGCCTGATAGCCAGCGACAGACTGGGTGCCGACTTTTTATCTAGTTGGCGACGGAAAGCCAACGCCTCAGCACGGCTGCATCCTGGAGAAATTGTTCCGGACTATGGTCGCGCACAAACTCAATCAGGCATGGCATCGGTTTGCCTGCGCTGCGGATGATTTCAAGGTATTGCGGCCAGCGATCCTCGCCTTCTGCCAGCGGACGCCAGTCCGATCCCGTCGGCCACCAGTGGAAAACATGCACTTGCCTCACGCGGGGCAGGATGTCCCGCAGTCGCGCCATGCACAAATCCGCCGCTTCTCCGTTCGAGGGTTGCCAGACAAAATCGAGATTCGGATGGGAAAGTTCGCCAAGGAGCTTCTGCACAGACTCCCGCTTGTCGGTCAGCGTGTTGGCGTGATATTCGAGGCTCACCCCCACGCCATGGGCCTGCGCCATTTCGGCGATGCGCAATGCGTCGTCGATGATCGCGCTCCGCTCCGGTGCCGTCGTATCATCCGAACCTTTTTCGCCTGCCCACGCACGGATTGTCGGCGCGCCAAGTTCCGCCGCGCTGTCGAGCACGGATGCGAACGACAACCCTTTCGCTTCGCTGGCGCCAATTCGATAATAAGAACCATAAGCCGCAACGGAGAGCCCTGCATTCAACGTCTGTTGCCGGACTTCCTTTGCCCGCGTGATATCTCCGTGTGGCGCATGGATGTCCCCGCCCCACTCAATCGCTTGTAGTCCTGCCTTTACGACGAGGTCCACGACCTCCTGCGCCGAAAGCTTGCGAAACGTGATCGAGACGAGGCCGGGAGTCAGGGCGGACATGGTCCCAAGTCCTACAACTTTAATTTGTCCACGCTCTCCGCGACATGGCTGGCGCTCGCCTTGAGCTGCTTCAGTTCGTCCTCAGTGAGATCAAGCTCGATGATTTTTTCGACGCCCTTGCGGCCCAGTTGCACGGGGACGCCAACGAATTGATCCTTTAGTCCATACTGGCCCGTACACCACGCCGCGACCGGCAGGATCCGTTTTTCGTCACGCACAATGCTCTGCACCATCTGCACGGCAGCAGACGAAGGCGCGTAATAGGCACTGCCCTTCTGCAGCAGTTTGACGATTTCCGCGCCGCCGTTGCGGGTGCGCGCAATCATGGCATCGATCTTGTCCTTCGGCAAAAGCGCCTCGATCCCGATGCCGGAAACCGTGCTGTAGCGGGCGAGAGGCACCATATCGTCGCCGTGGCCACCGAGGACCATCGCCTCAACGTCCTTGTACGACACGCCGAGTTCCTTCGCGATGAAGCAGCGGAACCGGGCCGAATCGAGAACGCCGGCCATGCCCATCACGCGATGCTTCGGGAAACCGGTCTTGGCACCAACGAGATACGTCATCACATCGAGCGGGTTGCTGACCACGATGACAATCGATTCCGGTGCGTATTTTTTGACGTTTTCGGCCACCTCGCCGACAATCGCGGCATTTTTGACGAGAAGATCGTCCCGACTCATGCCGGGTTGACGGGCCAGTCCACTGGTGATGACCACAATGTCCGAACCCGCATAATCTGCCGGGGTGTTCGTGCCATGGACTTCACTGTCGAAACTCTCCAGGCAGGCCGATTGCAACATGTCGAGGGCCTTGCCCTGCGGCATTCCTTCCACGATGTCGTGCAGGACGATATCGCCGAGTTCTTTTTCCGCGAGACGCTGGGCCGTGGTGGCGCCAACAAAACCTGCTCCGACAACGGTGATTTTCATAAGGGATACTCCTGGTGGATGAAGGGGAATTGGGGTGAGCCGACAGCCTAAAGGTAAAGAGTTGGAACGGGGGCGTCAATCCACGCCCTTGGCCGAATGGCACCGTATCTTGTCGTCCGGCTTACTTGTCCACCGTCCGTTCGCCGGTGAAGAATTCCTGCAAGTCCCCGCCGATGCCCAGGAAGGTTTTCTTTACATCGTTACCAAATCCCTGGGCGCTGGCGTCGGACGAGCTGGCGCTTTTGCCTGAGGTAGGCGGAATAAAGGAGGCCACGGTATCATCGAGGGCATTGATCATCACATACCCTTCCTTTTTACCGTCCAAAACGAGGCCCACCTTCCACCGGAAGGGTTTGTTCACGGCAGTTTGTTTAAGCAGAATGGTGACCGAATCGTAGGCAATATGATGCTGAGCGGCATAACCTTGGGCTGCGCTTAAGGCCGGGCCTTCGCTCGTGATCCGCGATGGATCAAATGTCAGGTCTGACGGATAGGTCACGCCGCCATTGGCAGGGTAGGTCTTCGAAATCTGGTTGTTCTCGACCAGCACGGCACGTCCATGCGAAGGCACCGCCGGATCGTAAAAAATAATGTACCATTTTTGGATGGTAGTCGGTGTGCCCAGCCCATAGACGGAAACCACGCGGGTCTGTAATTCCGGACTCAGCGCCTTACGCGCAGTCTGGAAGGCTTGGTTCACATTTCCCGAGTCCAACCCCCAAGCCGTTCCTGAAAGCGCAAGAACCACAAGTCCCCATGAAAGAAAACGTTTCATTTGCATACTTAAAGTTTCCCGCAGAATCGTCCGGGTGCAACTCGTTAAAATTGCCACCATTACGGGTCTGGTTCGCGGTCATCGGGATCAAGGGCATTGGTCTTGCACGATGGAGCGTGCTTGTTACTGTATCCTTATGTCCCGCAACATTTGCATGGTGATCGCCGCCACGCTGGCCCTGGCCGGATGCGACATGGCCACGAAACAAGATGCCCAGTACGACGATTCACGGAACCCTTATTACAAAAAGGCCCAACAGGATTTGGAGACCAATCCACAGGCAGCCATCACCGATTACGAGGAAGCGATCGGCGCTAACCCCAAGCTCATCGAGGTGCATTACCTGATGGGCCATATCTACGCCGACAAGCTGAATGATCCCATCGGTGCCATTTTCCATTTCGAGCAGTACCTGCGCATGGCTCCCACCGCGTCGCACGCTGATGAAGCCAAGGCACTCATCGACAAGGAAAGCCAGGCTTTTGCCTCCAGTCTGCCCAACTCCGCGCCTCAAAGCGCCGATGAGTATGCCAAGCTTCAGGCCGAAAACGCCACGTTGCGCAAGCAGGCGGAGGATGCCACGCGCACCATCGTCAAACTTCAGGCCCAACTCTCGAAGCATCACAAGGACGCCCCTGTGGCCGCTGCCACCGCACCGGCCCCCGCCGCCACCGATGCTGCCCCGGCTCCCGCCACTCCTGCAGTGTCTGCGGCGGGCGACAACAGCAATCCCAACGCCCCAGCGCCGGGGGCCGTGGTCGCTTCGGGGCCTACTCCTGCCGATGCCGCCACAACCAACGCGGCTCCGGCCACACCTCCCCGCGCCTTGCCTCTCGATGCGCCGAATCCCGCCATTGCCGCAACCCCCGGGTCGACGAACGCACCCGCCGCCGCTGGCCCGAGCCGCAGCTACAAGATTGTTGCGGGTGACAGTCTGTGGAAAATTGCCCACAAGGAATATCCCGGCGATACCAAGAACGGCATCGACAAGATCAAGGAAGCCAACAAGGACGTCCTGATCGAGGGCAAGCCGCTGAAGATCGGACAAGTCCTCATCATTCCCGAATAAATCCCATGGCCCGCAAACCTTCCCAGACCGATTATCCCGAGGACGAATTTCCTGGAGCCCAGGAAGAACTTTTGCCGGCCGAGAGCAACAACGACCCGACCTCCACCGTGAACGAGATCAATCTCAAGGTGCAGCACCATCAGGAACTGCTCCTCGATCTCCGCCGGCAACAGGAGGAAATCGAGCGTCAAAAGCGCGAGCTGGAGGAACTTAGCCGCAAGCAACGCGAATTCGACGAAGGTCGCCGCGAGATCGTGGAAAAGCTCACGCGCGGGTTGGTTTTGCTTGAGCGCGAGGAATTCGAGGTCAAACGAGAGCTGGAGCAAATCAAGATCGTCCGCGACAGTTTTGCGGAACATCTCAGCCAGACCGAGAATATCAATCCTGCTGATTGGGCCAACGGCGATCTTCCTTCCGAATTGACCAAGGCCCTCGCCCGGGTCGACCAGGCCAAGGCCATCTACACCCAATCGCAGGCCCGCCTCGCTGCCTTGCGTCAGGCCGAAAATAGCGACGACGTGGAAATTCCCGCTGACCTCCTTCCCGATTCGGCGCCTTACGAAAAATCATTCGGGGCCATGGTGCGCGAAGGCTTTGCCTATTCGGCGTTGCCTCTCGGGCTTATCAGTGTATTCCTGATCCTTGCCTACATTGTTCTCCGCCACTGATTTTTTCCGCGTCACCTGACGCGAACTTCTCCGCTTCATGCCCTGGCCTCGCAACGATCCTGATCCGTTCGAAGAGAGGCGGCGAAAGTTGGCGGAGCAGGAACGGCAGCTCGCCGAACAAATGGCGCGGATCAAGGCGCAACTGGACCCTTCCGCGGAAACTTCACCCGCCGAGGTCAAGCCGACCGAGCCTCCCGTCTGGCGACTCGAGGAAGAACCCCGGGCCACTGAAATGGCCCCGGCCCGCAAACGTCATCTCGCCCGGCAGCGTCGGCGCGACATGCTTCTCTTCTTCATCGCTTTCGGCGTCTTGATCGTTGTGATCGGTATCGTTCTCTGGGTCGCCTACGCCCACAATGCCACCGCAAACAATGGGCCGTAGCTTTACCCGAACAGGCCCTTCTTCTTCGGGGGCGCGGGCGGTTTGAGGCTGTTAATCCGATTGGGATCACGCGCATTCATCAGGGCTTCGTCCAGCGTGATGACTCCAGCGGTGTAGAGATTGGAAACGCTTTCGTCGAAAGTCATCATCCCGTCCTTCCCGCCGATTTCGATCATGCTCAGGATTTGCTGGAAGCGGCGATCCCGTAGACAGGAGCGCACACCGTCGTTCATAATCATGATTTCCGCGCAAAGCGCACGCCCGGTTCCATCCGCCCTCGGAAGGAGCCGCTGCGCCACGATGGCCTGCAGGGCATTGCCCAACTGCGCGATGATCTGGCCCTGCTGCTCGGGGGGGAATGCGTCGACGATACGGTCGATCGCCTTGGGTGCATCGATGGTGTGGAGTGTCGCCAGCACCAGGTGACCTGTCTCTGCCGCCGTGATCGCTGCGGAGATGGTTTCCAAGTCGCGCATTTCGCTGATGAGAATCACATCCGGGTCCTGCCGCAGCACATGGCGCAGCGCGGCGGGAAACGATTTGGTGTCGGTGCCAATCTCCCGCTGTTTCACGCGGCATAGATTGTGATTAAAGATGTACTCGATCGGGTCTTCGATGGAGATGATCACGCCGGAACGGCTGGCATTGATCTCTTCCACCATTGCCGCGAGGGTGGTCGTTTTGCCCGAGCCGGTGACGCCGGTGACGATGACCAGTCCCTGCTCCAGGGTGCAGAGCCGTTTCACCACAGAGGGAAGTCCCAGCGTGTCGATGGAAGGAATCTGGTCCCGGATGTGGCGGAAAGTTGCCTCGACCACGCCGCGGCTGTAATGGGCGTTGGCGCGGAACCGGCCCAGGTTGTTCACCATCAGGGCAAAGTCGAGTTCGAGGGTGTCTTCAAAGCGAGCCCGCTGGCTTTCCGTAAAAATACTGTAGATCAGTTCGCGGCAGGTGTCCGCATCGAGGACGGTTTCAGTCAGGGGAACAAGGTCGCCATGAATGCGGACCATGGCCTGCGAATTGGCGCAGAGATGCAGGTCCGAGCCGCCTCGTTCCACCGTCATGGCGAGAAACTGGATGATATCGATTTCCATGGTCAGGCCTTTACGCTGGCGGAGCTGATGCCCCGGAGTTGTCGTTGCAGTTCATGCGGATTTTCCGCGGCCTGCACGGCGGTGGCTTCGGTAATCCGTCCGGATTGCACCAGGGCGACGAGTGACCGGAGGAACGTGACATTAAGGGGATTGTCCCCCTTGGTCAAAAAGTCGGCCAAGTCGCGGAATTTTTCCTCTGCAATGTATTTGCGGGTGACCGCCTGGTTCTCAAAATGTTCGACCGCAAGCGCCCGCCCCTCGGGCTGGGCGGGCAACAATCTCTGGCACAGGATGCCGACCAGTTGCTTCGAAAGGAGATGCAGCACACCTTCGCGCTCATCCGCCGCAAACAGGCGGGAGAGACGCTCCAGTGAATCGAGCACATTCGAACTGTGCAGCGTAGCCATCACCAAATGACCGGTTTCTGCCGCCTGCAAAGCCGTGACCGCGGACGAGTTGTCGCGGATTTCCCCCAACAGGATCACGTCCGGGCTCTGGCGCAACGAACGCCGTAGACCCTCGGCAAAGGTTGTTGTGTCCGAATGGACCTCGCGCTGGGTGATCAGGCAGCGGGCCGGTTTGAAGAGATATTCGATCGGATCTTCAATGGTGACGATGTGGCGGGGATAGTTCTGATTGAGCCAATCCAGGCAAGCCGCCACGGTCGTTGATTTGCCGGTGCCAGTTGGCCCCGTGACCAGTACCAGCCCGGAAGACTTCGTGACCCAGGAGGTCAGGAGATCAACCGGCACGCCGAGGCTCTCGAGGGCAGGGATGTCGGTCTTGATCTGCCGCAGCACCGCGCCCCGTTTGAAGAGTGACTTGAAAAAATTGACACGAAACCGCAGACCTTCCGCAGAGACAAAGCTCCCATCATAATCGAGGGATTCCTTGTCGGCCCCGCACCAATACCAGAATGCCTCCATCTCATCGGGGGTGATGACCCGGTCCCCGACGGTGGCGAGTTCACCGTTAATGCGGAATTGCGGAGCCTTCTCGGCCTGGAGAAAAATATCAGAAGCCCCATACTGCCCCGCAGAGGCACATAAGCTGTTGATGAACTCCACGGTTTTATCCTAGAGGCTGCCTGCAAACTTGGGCAAGGCTGCGTTATCGGCTCAGTCCCACTTCGGGTCAAATTTCCACTGCGACCGCGGCGTCAGCCAGTCCACGCCGAGATCGGTCTGCAATCCCAATGAGGCATTGAGCAAGCTGGCGATTCGGATCTTCCCGTCCTCCACCCGCATCGTGACGTAACCGCGAGGATTCCGGTAGAAAAGGTCGGAGTGCTCCAGCAGCACCGTCTCCTGCAGTTCTGGCGGTAGAAAAGCGAGGCCCTTGAAATAATGGTGTCCGTTGCGCTCCACATGGGTCACGCCCAGGTGCGCCATCATCGACAAGTCCTGCACGACCGAAATTGGCCCGATCGTCGTCAGATCTTCGCCACTGAGGAAATATTTTTTTCCGGGGTTTTGTTGCTCCAGTTGCTTCACCAGGCAGGCATGCGCGATGCCCTTGAAGATGCCTTTGCAATTCTTGTGGCTCGTCCCGCCGTAGCCGAGATGCAATGCGCGCTCGAAATCCTCCGGATAACCGTCGGATTCGTCGATTATCACCGCCGGATGATCGGTCCACGCCTGAAGTCCTTTGCCCGTTTCGTCATCAAGCGCCTTGGTCCGGAAAATCGGCTGTTCGACGAAGATCAGGTGCTTCAGGAATTCGGCCATGTCCTTGTCCTTCTGCATCATGCCGAAGAGTGTCTGGAGATCGGCAAAGCTTTTGTACTGTTCGTTGCCATCGAGCGTGAAGGCATAGTCGGTTGGGGCGCTGGCCCGGATCACCTTTTCCGCTGCGCACAAACGCTCGAAGTCCTGCTCGATCTTGCCTTGGATCTTCAACTTGAAATACTTCAGCCCGTAAGTCTCGATGCAGGCCTGAAACGAGACCGGCAGGCCATCATCCACGCGCGGATCGTCTACCCGGTCGGCTTCCGTCAGCGGATCGGCCAGTCCCAATGTATGGCGGAGGAAAACCTCCCGAGGTGGCGAGGCGGGCAGGAAGTCGGAGGGCTTCGTGCCGCTCAGCGACGCATGAAAATGGCCGAGGTCAACATGGAACAGATTTTCCTGTAACGCCTGTGCCAACGTCACCTGCCGGCTGCGCAGGAAAGCGTCGATGATCGCCCGTTCCGCCAGGCTGGCTCCGAAATTGGCCAGCAGCGACGGGATATTCTCCTTGGTCGCCCATACCTTTTGCTCGGCGGCCATCCCTTTCCAAAGTTCAAAGACCGTCTCCTTGTTTCCGGTCTTTTCCGCAGCCTGGCAGGCGTGCTCGATCACCTTGAGCATCTCGTCCGAATCATGCCGGAACGTCGTCTCTGGGTTTTTGGTGAACCACTTCGGGGCGAAATTGTCCGCAGCCACACCGATGTGCGTCCCCCGCTCATCTTCCAGGTGAACGCGAACCACGCAGTGAGGCATTCCCTTCATTACGGCGATTCCGTAACGGAACGTCAGCCGCGAATCGAGGTTGATGAGGTGGACTTCCGTTTTCTTGACGCGCATCGGCATGAATCTTTCTGAAGGAGCTTATTTCCCGAGCAACTTGGCCAGGTAATCGTAGCTGAGCTTGATCGAGTCGAACGGATCGCCGGGACACGAGTCCTGCTCGACGATGAGCCACTCGGTGCCCGCTTTTTCCGCAGCGGTCAGGATTCGTTTCCAGTCGAGATTGCCCCGGCCAATTTCGGCGAAGACCGGTTTATGGTCGGCGCCGACCGAATAATCCTTGAGGTGAAGCAAGGGCGCGCGTCCGCTCAATTTTTCCAGCCAGGCCGCCGGGTCGCCGCCGCCGTTTTGTACCCAGTAGGTATCGAGTTCGGCCTTGAGGTAGGCGGGATCGGTCGACTCGTAAATAAAGTCGAGCACCGTGGAATTATCGAACCGAATGAACTCAATCGCATGGTTGTGATAACTCAGGATGCAGCCGTGCTTGGCCATGACCTTGCCAGCGGCTTCAAGCTGCTTGACCAGGTTGCGGACTGACGCTTCATCGGCAAAATCGACACCACCCGGATAGGGATACGCCGTGTGCTTGGTCCCGATCTGTTCCATGCGTTTGCAGGCCTCTTCCGGATTTTTCAGGATCAAGTCGCTCGACTCGTGGGTCGCACAGACCGTCAGACCCGCGTCAGCGAACACCTTCTTCGCCTCGGATGGCGTCACGCCAATGCCGCTGGCCTGTACGGCCTGATAACCGATTTTGCGGACTTTTTCCGCCGTTTTGACGAGATCCGGCACGGTCTTGCAGAAATCGCGGAGGGTGTAGAGTTGAATGGCAACGTTGCTGGTTTTATAGGAGTTCATGGAGATGATGAGCTGGCGTCCGTCCGGTTGGAGGGCGTCGATTATTTCTTGGGGGCTTTGGGTGAGGATTCAGATTTCTTTTTCAACCACGCCTCATAAGTGGCGGAAATCATGGGCAGCTCGATCGTCTGCTGCGAGTCCGACGACAACAGCATTGAGTTGGCCAGCTCGACCGAATTGATCCCTTCTTCAGCAGGGGCGATGAGAGGTGTCCCCTTCTGGATCGCGTCGATGAAGTTCTGGATGATCTCAATATGCTGTCCACCGGAACCATGGATCGGGATGCTGACGTCCCACGTGGCCGGCGAACTAAAGGGTTCCTTGGTGGTCTTGCTAAACTCCGTCGCGGGGATTTCATTGCGGGTGAATTGCAGCTTTCCGTGTTCGAGCACCACCTTGCCGCGTTCGCCAGTCACTTCCAGGCGGTTGGTCCCTGGCGACTCACCGGTTGATGTGATCAGGATGCCGGTCGTTCCGTTGGCATACTGGAGAAATGCCGTTGCATCATCCTCGACCTCGATCGGATGATATTTCCCATAGGCACAGAATGCCCGGATGCTTTTCGGCATGCCAAAGAGCCACTGCCAGAGATCGAGATTATGGGGACATTGATTGAGCAGCACGCCGCCACCTTCGCCAGCCCATGTTGCCCGCCAGCCGCCGGAGCCGTAATAGGCCATCGGGCGGAACCAGTTCGTCACGATCCAGTTAATCCGTCGGATTTCCCCAACCTCGCCCGTGGTGATCAGGTGCTTGAGTTTCCTGAAAATCGGATCTGTCCGTTGATTGAACATCGCGGCGAAGATCAGCTTTTTGTCCGTATGGGCTGCGATCAAACGCTCGCAATCGGCCTTGTGCACCGAAATCGGCTTCTCGACCAGGACATGGATCCCATTCTGTAGTCCTGCAATGCCCAGTGGCGTGTGCGAGTAGTGCGGAGTCGCGATCAGGATCGCATCCACCAGTCCCGACTTGATCAACTCTTCTCCCGACGAAAATCCCTTCTGCCCGGGGAATTTTTTGAGCACGTCTGGCGAGACATCCGCCACGGCCGTTAATTCAACTCCCGTGATTTTTTCCGCGATAACGTTCCGGGCATGGCCACCACCCATGCCCCCGACACCAATGATTCCCAGACGTACTTTATTCATAAAATTCAGGCTGCGCTATATTGGACGCCCCACATGATGAGACCCAAGTTTCCGGGAGAAGTTCCGGAAGGAAGGCTGCATCACCGGCTTGACGACCGGAGCAGCAGAGGCGATGACGCTCATCGTCGGTAGACTAAGATGATAGGCAACGAACACACAAGAGTGTTGTACAGACAGCAGGTCTATTTTTCAGGTTCTAGCTTACAACTATAATGCTTTACTGAGGCTAAAAATTTCGCTATCGAAACACGAACATCGTATAAACGTATGGGAAAACTCAAGATCGCTCTCATCGGTACCGCTCTTTGCTTGGGGCAGGTTCCAGTCTTTGGCGGCCCTGCCTTGGATTACGGTGTCTTTTATTCCCACGAACTGCTCCAGACGGATGCTTCCACCGTGATCGACTACAATACCGGTGACATTCCCGGTAATAACCTTCCGGGCCCCTATTCGTTCGGTGCCTTCGATCATCTGACTCCTAACGGTGGGACCAATTCCTCTTCCGTGAAGCTGCCAAATACGACGACCTATCCCATGGTGTTTACCACAGATGATAATTCATGGAATTATCACAGCACTGGTTACGCGAGCCAGACGGCGGTCGAAACGGCTTTCGCCAATGGCAATTACAGCGTGGCCGGGGCCGGTCCGGGAAGCGGTTCTCCAAGTGGGCCTTTGAATTTAACCTCCGGCAGTTACCCCAACACTCCCCAACTCTTGCTGGTCAATGGTGCTGCGGCCCAATGGCTGGGGGGCAGTCTCGTTCTCAACGTCGGTCAGGCCAATACGTTGCAATGGTCGCCTTTTGCCAATTACGTCAACGCCATCGGGGCTAATATCAGCTTTAACATTTATGGTAATTCGGGGAGTGTGGCGAACCAAAATGCCTTCACGGGCCCTTACGGATCGGGAAATTCCTCTTTCAATACCTACACGCTTAACCCTGGTGACCTCACGCTCGGAGATTCCTACGTTGTCTCGATCAGCTATGTTCAATTTACAGACTTGAGCACGGCGAGCGGCGGCCTTGATGTGGCGGGCAATGAAACCGAAATCAATTTTACCATTGCGACGGTTCCGGAAATCAGCAACTTCTGGCTCGCCGGCTTTGTCGTCATTGCTGTGGGTGTTAGGTATTTTGTGCGGCGTGAATCGGCTGCGGACACTATTGCTTAGGGTCGGTGCGGAACCGCAAGCGCTACATCGCGGGGATTTTTCTTACAATGTCCGGCAATTCGACGACGGGTTGGAGCAACCCCGACCAAATCTGAGATGGGTTAGTGGGCGGACGAAAATTCCTGCCGTTTATCGGGAGTATTCAAAGTAATCTGGGGAGACGGCGTGACGGTGCCAAGGGGTTGCCTGCGCTCAATCTGACTGAGATGGACTAGGACAATTCCTGTCATGGCCATGCTGATGAAGCTTTGGTTAAAACTGCCAAAAGTGACAAAATAACCCACGGCTGCTGTAACGAGACAGCTAAAAATCCACACTTTGATGGGAAATAAGGGCGAGTGAATGTCCGCGCCACGTTGAAAAATTAACCTGCCTACCATTCCAATCAAGCCCAAGGTGAGGGCAATAAAGGCAGCGCCTCCGATCAGGCCGACTGCGTCGTAGAGACTGATCCAGCCGACATGAAAATTCTTGCTGACGATGAAGGCTTTGGATTCATAATAGCTGTGATCGCTGGCCGATCCAATATGGGTCAAGTCCTGATAAGCCTCAGGTTCTTTCGGATCAAAGGCGAAGCCATTGCCGATCAGTGGACTTTTGCGCAGATATTCGTGAATGTAGACGCGTGATATATCTGCTCGAAAATCATTGGAGTTTTCTGCGCTTTGCCTTACCTCAAGATCCCAGTCTCCCGGGATAAAAGACAGGGTACGTTGTACAGTCGAAGGAAAGGTAAAGCCGCCAATGTGGCTGCTCTGTACGAAAAGTAGGGCAAGGGGAATAATGATAAATAATGGCAGCATCAGGACCACGCGCCACCCCACGTAACAGATCGTCGATAGGATAATAATCAATGTGAAGGTGAACAATGAATTGCGAAAACCGCTGAGCAACACTCCATATAAACATAAAAGTGACATGGCAGCCAGAGGCCAGCGGCTCGGGCGCCACCATGTTGTCAGCGGAAAATAGGCGATGAGAACGCTTTGCAGGGTGGTTGCCACTCCTAAAAAAGCCCCATTTCGACCAGTATCGTCGACACCTCCGCCACTGGTTGATGCTATATAGGCCGACAGATTAACATTGCCGGATACATAATATACGTAGGGCGCCATACTGGGGAAATAGGTTGTAAGCATAAAGGGCACCGAACCAACTAGTGTCGTCAGTAGGCACCACCAAGGTAGTCGGCTAAAAAACGAGGCCGAACGGCATGGGATATTAATGCCGCAAAGATAGGCCATAATCGCAACGAGAATTTCCAAGCCAGGACGCGAACCCATTTGAGATCCGCCCAAGGCGCGCAGGCCGAACTGATGATCATGGTAGAGCACGATCGCGCCGATTATGAGCATTGGGATAAGAATGTAGAGTGGCCCGCGGCCTGGAGAGCTCCGTTTTAGTGCGACATGGTGTATCATGTAATAGAGAATTACTAACAAGCTGGATAATTCCACCAAGGTCAATCCGAACGGGAGAAAATTAAGGGCACCGCCAAAATAGCCCGCTATAAACGGACCGATTGAGATCTTGTCCTTAATGAAAAAGAAAACCAAAAAAAGCGCCACGATACAGGCGAAGGACAGAAGCGCGACCTGATTGAGCTCAAAAGTAAGCGTGATCAAGTAAGGGCCAAGAATCATGCCCGCGAGCAAGACCAGTCCGTTGATGATGGTGCGTTCGCTAAGCATGCGCTTTTAAAGTCCGATTCAGGCCCAATGTCACCATAACACGCTAGCCCTCCGACAGGGCTCATCAAGTGTGAATTGCCCGCCAAGCCATACTTCTGAAGGGAAAAATATTTTACAGCAATGAGGAGAGAAGGGGAACCGACGCTTTCGTGTTTTGCCTGTTGTCGCGCGTGGGCAGAATCGATAGTCTCGCGTGACTGCAATGAAAGAGGAGATCCAGCTCTCGTTAGTCATGCCCTGTTTGAACGAGATCGAAACGCTGGAAGGCTGTATCCGGCTCGCCCAGGAAGGTCTGAAAAAGGCCGGGGTTGCCGGTGAAATTCTTATTGCGGACAACGGCAGCACAGATGGCTCCCAGCAATTGGCCGAGTCCCTCGGTGCGCGCGTGATCAACGTTCCCCGCAAAGGCTATGGCAGTGCCTTGCGGGCCGGTATCGAAGGCTCGCGCGCCGAATGGATTATCATGGCCGATTCCGATGGGAGTTATGATTGGTCCGATCTGGTTCCTTTCCTGGAAAAGATGCGGGAAGGGTATGACCTCGTCATGGGTTGCCGCATGCCCTATGGCGGTGGCACGATCATGCCCGGCGCCATGCCCTGGCTGAACCGGTATCTCGGCAATCCCGTATTATCCTCCATAGGAAGGACTCTTTTCTCGATTCCCACGACCGATTTTCACTGCGGGATGCGCGCGTTTTCCAAAAAAGCCTACAAGCAAATGGAATTAAGGACCTACGGAATGGAGTTTGCCACGGAAATGGTGGTCAAGGCTGCGTTGAAAGGACAGCGGATCACGGAAGTGCCCATCACTCTCCACAAGGACGGACGGTCGAGACCGCCCCATTTGCGTCGCTGGCGCGACGGCTGGAGACACCTGCGGTTCATGCTTCTTTTTTCTCCGCGGTGGCTCTTTTTCTACCCGGGGCTGCTTATCCTGGGCGTCGGGCTCTTTCTCTTTGCGCCTTTGTCGCTGGGGCCCGTTTGGCTTGGGCCGCTCAAGCTCATCAATGGTACGCTTTGCGTGGCTGGCCTGATGATCAATATTGGGTTGCAACTTCTCTGCTTCGGTCTTTTGGGGAAAGCGCATTCCATCGCCAAGGGGCTGCTGCCAGAAAGCCCACGCTGGGGCAAATCCGTTCGGCTCTTCAGCTTGGAGAAAGGCATTCTCGCCGGTCTCGTGCCCATCCTGGTTGGCATGGTTATCCTGATCGGCGCCATTTTCGACTGGAAAGCCACGGATTGGGGGACGCTTGATACCGACCAAAATCTTCGGACCCTCATCACCGCCGCCACCTTTGTCGGCATCGGCACGCAGATTATTTTCACCAGCTTCCTGATGAGTATCCTGGAATTGAAGACCGATCGAGCAGCCTGAGTTACAGGCAGGCCTATTCGCCCCAATAAGCTTGATAGATGGTGTCGCGAATTTAGCATGATGGAGACCATGGCGCTTTTAGCGGATCATACGGATCATCAGCGAAAAGATCCTCAGGCCGCCAGCTGGGTCGAGCTTTGGATTCTGGTCTCAACTTGGTGTACAATATCCGGGTGGGGGCTGTCCTCCCTGGGGTTTCTCAACCGTACAGGCTACACCCTCTCCTTCTTTTTGTTTCTTGCTGTCCTCTGGTTTTATCGCCAGCCGCTTGGTTTTTACAGGCACGCTTTCACTTCATTTAGGCTTCATCCCTTTCGCACTCACCGCTGGTTGCCCAAAATGTGGCTGTTGCTTGCGGCCTTGGTTTTCGTCGGGGGGCTTCTTTATCACCCCAGTAACTACGATTATCTTTCCTACCGTTTTACCCGTTTACTGCACTGGTCTTGGGAGCAAAAATGGCACTGGATCGTCACGCCTAACATCCGCACGAATTATGCTGCCCCCGGCTTCGAGTGGTTGATGGCTCCTCTCTTTGTTTTTTTCCAGACTGACCGCCTTTTCTTCCTGATCAATATCGTCTCATTCCTCCTCTTGCCTGGTCTCATTTTTTCGGTCTTTTACCGATTGGGTCTCAGTAAGCGGATCAGTTGGTGGTGGATGTGGGTTCTCCCGTGCGGCTATTGCTATTCCCTGCAGGCAGGGAGTTTGGGTAACGATTTACTCTCGGTCATCTATGCCCTTGCTTCGTTTCTCTTTATTCTCAAGGTCGGCGAGCCCGGAGCTGCCCCTGCACGATATTTTTTCTACTCCTGTCTTGGCCTCGCGCTGGCTACCGGTTGCAAGGCTTCAAATATGCCGCTTGCCTTACCTTGGCTCATGGCGGCTTTGTTGCAATGGCACTACCTGGTGAAAATAAGGCCCATCCTTTTGACGGGAATTCTTTTTCTTGTCGCCACGGTTTCTTTTTTGCCCATGGCCTTGTTGAACATCCATTATACGGGCCGCTATACAGGTGATCCTCAGAATGAGGCCCATTTGGAATTGGATAGTCCTCTTGCCGGTATTGTCGGAAATTCCATCATCCTCGCCGTCGACAATCTCAGGCCGCCAGTCTGGCCTGCACAAATATCCTTGAACGACTCGGTGCCGGCCCCGCTTAAAGGGTATCTCGCTCACGGTTATCCCCGCTTTGAAATCGCCATTGATCAGGTCCAAATGGAGGAGTCTGGAGGTTTGGGAATCGGCCTGATGGCCTGCCTCTTCGCGATGATCGGGCTGGGAATTTGGGCCCGCAGGATCCGTCCCGAACTGGTGCTCTCAACCAAAAAAATGGCACTTCCCATCTTTCTCGGGGCATGGGCGGCCCTGTTCGTCTTGATGGCCAAGTTGGGCAATGAAGGCGTGGCCCGGATGCTGACGCCCTACTACCCCCTTTTGGTTGCCAGCATCCTCGCTTATCTTGCCTTGGACGGCAGGATCATTCGTTTCCCGGTTTGTCGTATCTTTGCTGGCTTTGCCTTCAGCGTGGCCTTGCTCCTTGTGATTATCAGCCCGGCCCGACCGCTTTTCCCGACGAGTTGGGCTATCGCCCTGATCACGAAAATAGCCCCCACTCGCGTCGACCGCATGGAACGGGTCTACGGTGTTTACCGTACGCGCTACGATGCGATGAAAGACATGCGGGAGATCATCCCGGCCAACGAAAAAATCATTGGCTATGTCCAAAGCGGCGACGGTCTCGAAGCGACGCTCTGGCGTCCCTACGGACAGCGGCAAATTATTGACGCCCTGCCGTGGCAATCGCTTGAACAATTAAAGTCCGAACATCTTCATCTGATCATCGTAGAGGAGGCACCTCTTAAATATAAGTACCATACCAACATCGCCGACCTTACCAAGAAGTGGTCGGCAACGATTTTCGCGAAACACGAGATGACGCTTCGGGCAACCATGGGAGCGGAAACCTGGTATGTCATCGCCCTCCCATAAGTTACCTTTCCTCCCGGGTATTATGGAGCACCGTGATCATGTTCCGATATTTGCCTTTCCCCAGACATGTCAGGCCAGCTTTCACACTCGAGGAATTGACACAGGTTACCAAATCGACCTCCGGCGCATTGGGATTATCGTCTCCAAATAATTCTATATAGTAACGCATCGCCTTGCCTTCCTCAATATTGGTCATGAAGAGTTCGGGATATCGCCTCCCGATCAGGTTCTCGCTGGCTTGGCCAAAGAATGCGCAAAGGGCTTCGTTGACATAAGTGACGTACCCCGCTGCATCGGAAATCACCACCGGTGCCGGTAGTTTGCTGAGCACCGTCCGGATATGCTCGATATTTTTGGTTGTTTGCTCCCGGTGATAACTGAGGTAAACGGCCATCACCAAGACGACGAAAAAGAGTCCAAAGCGCTGGAAGAACCAGAAGTACGGGTGAGGTACTGGATTCGGTGACCTATCAAGGAATAAGTCCGTCGCATAAAAATCCAGGAAGCAATAGCAGATCGCCACGCAAAGAACGACCCACGCTGTTTGGCGGAGAGAAAACCACATCAGGATCATGCCCAAGCAAAAGGGTGTGCTGAACGTGCTCGGGTCGAGTGGATCGACCACAAAAACTACTAGGATGGCGAGAAGCACTGAAATCGTCAGCGCGGCAAAAGGGGGCAGCTTCATGGTGATAACACGCTAAACAATCTTAACTTATTATCCCTATTTCGATTGCTGTCACGATAATAGATGCAATGACGATTTCTTGGGAACCTAGACCTTGGTGGGCCACTTAAAGCCAATGAAGGCAACTTTACTGTCAACCCTTTCATTCGGATTGGCCAAGGTATAAATTCGAGCCATGACACTGCGCGGCCAGTAAGCGCCTTTGATGAGTTTAAGCAACCGATGTTTCAACACATAGCCAATCGTCATCCACCGCCAAGGGAGAGGCACCTCTTTTTGCCAACGCGCGGCTTCGGTCAGGGCGAGGCTCGATTGTCCCAGGTTCTTGTCCGTGATCGTAAAGACCGACAAGGGCTCATTGAGGACGGCCATCGGTATACCTGCCTTTAACAAGCTAACCACCCAGACCGCATCCGCAATCGCCCTCCACTGGGTATCGAGACGAAAACCCCGTTCAAGCACCGACCGGCGTACGAAGGTCGCACACGAAAGAATATTCAGGTGTGAAAGCTGGACATGGCGCAAGCTGGGTAAAATGGTCCGCCGGTAGGAAAGCAACATGCCGTTGTTGCCGATAAGCAGCGCGTCGCCGAAGAGCACGTCCACTTCCGGATGCGCCTCAAAGTAGCGGGCCACCTTTTCCAAGGTTCCCTCCAAATATTGTTCATCGCTGTTGAGCCAGCAAACAATGTCCCCAGTCGCCCGTGCGAAACCTCGATTGATGGCGTCATACATGCCCGAGTCCACCTCGCTGTACAAACGGGCCTGGGAATGTTTCTGGACCCATTCATCCAGTTCCGGCCCGGATTGTGCGTCCTGGATAATCTGTTCAATTTCGACTCCCTGTTGGTCGGCGACCGAAGCCACGCAAAGCTTAAGCCACGGCAGTTGCTTGTAGCTTGGTGTCACAACAGAAATTTTGAGGGAAGAGATGGCCGCCTGTGTGGATGCCGTTGATTCGACCGCAATAGCAAGTGAAGTCAGGCGGACCCGCCAACGCCGATAAGCCTTAAGCCATGCAAGCGGAAAGGAACCAAAAACGGCGGGAGTAAAGCGTTCCGAATAAAATCGTGCCAGTGCATAAAGAAATCGGTCCCACCTTATACTTAACCCATAGGATGAGTGATCTCCCGCGTCGGCCCAGTAGGCTTGGGTGGCGAGCTTGTTTCCGAAGCGATCTTTCCACCGGCGGAGATAGGATGCGGTCTTTTCGGTATAAGGATTCTTGAGAAGCTTCTCCGATCGTTTGGGTTGGAGGAGCTGCCCCGATCTGGCCTTGGTGTGAATTTCCCCCAGCGGAAACATGCTGCAGTCCGCCTGGTTGAGATTCAACATTCTGGCTTCGAAGGGCAGATCCAGGAACTGGCAAATCGCTTTCAGATGATCCTCGGGATTGGCCGCCAAGTCCTCGAGACAAAGATCGTGGATCGCCACGCCCCTGGCGCGAAGGGCCAGGACATCTCCCTGCATTTTTTCGAAACCAACAAGGGATCGCAAGGGTAACGAACCGCTGTGAAAAAAAGCATCCTTCCTTCCCGCCTCGATAATGCTGGAAATCACATTTTGTGGATTCCGCCAGATAACGACAATTTTCGCGTCGGGAAACAAGCGTACGAGCTTGGGAATGCAATTGTAGTAGCCGGGCGTTTTTTCGCCGACATAACGATGACTACCGCCGTACTGGCGATAAAGCATCTCGGCTGCCTCATGGGATGATCCGGCGGTTTTCCAGGAAGGGTCTGGAATCAGGCGATGCCGACGGCAGCAGCCATTGAAGAAATCCAGCCGCTCCCACCACTTCTTGCCGGTCCGGATAGCCACGTCGACTAGCGAGTGATTCAGCAAATCTGCCTCAAAGAGCAATTTAATCTGCGGGTGCAGATTCAAAAAACTGTAAAGCAAAGTTGTCCCGGATCGGGGGAAACCGACGACAAACAAGTGGCATTTTTCCGGTTGAGTCACGATGTTTGCCTCAGCGGACAGAAAGTCGGATAACCACGGCTCATGATCGGGCTTTTCACAACGGGCTCGTCAAGCATAGGAGACCTTCTTGTATCATAGGCGTCTACCGTCGCAAAGAATTCCTCCCGTGACCCGAGCAAAAGTACGCGCCAAACTCGTGCCTGGCCGGGGCTTATTTGCTGGCAATTACCCGTCTGAGACCCGATACATGGACATGGATTTGCCCCGTCATAATTCAGAGTCGCTGGTCGTGTTTGGGGCCGCAGCTTGCAATCGGTTTTTCGGTCAATTCTCATGAAAAAAATCCTCATGGTCGAACTTTGGGGCATCGGTGATGCAACTCTCATGACCTCCGCCCTGCAGGGATTCCTTTCCGACGGTTGGACCGTGACCATTTTGGCCAAACCCCAGACCCGGCTTCTCCTTCAGCCTGCTTATCCTCAGGTAAAATTCATCGAATTCGACGCTCCCTGGACTGCCTTTCGCGGAAAGTACCGCCTTTGGCGCTGGCCTTGGTCAACGCTGGGCAGGCTCTTGTCTGCGTTGCACCGGGAACGTTTCGATACGGCCATTTCCATCCGTTGCGATCCCCGCGACCATCTGCTCATGTGGCTCGCCGGAATCCGGCGGCGTATCGGTTTCGCTCACGCCTTCAGCCGTTTGTTTCTCAACGAGCCCATGCCCGTGCACGATCCCAACGCTCATCGCGTGGAGGACTGGTGGAAATTGCAAGACCGAGTTAGCGGCGTTCTGTCCGTACATCAATCTCCCCACCTGACGGTCGATCTTGCCCTTGCCGAAAAGTACCGCGCCCAATTGAACGAGAACCCCCATCCGATTGTCGCGCTCCATTGTGGGGCAAGAATAGCTGTGCGCCGCTGGCCTGAGGGTTACTTTCGCCAGCTCATCACTTCGCTTCGCGAAAAATTCGACTTTCAACTCGTCCTCATTCCTGACCCGGACGGCTACGGAAATTCCCTTCACGATCTCGCTGATCACACATTTCCCGAGTTGAGCCTCGCCGAATTGCTGGCCCTTCTCAGTTGCGCGACCCAGGTCATTTGCAACGACAGCGGGCCCTGCCATCTCGCGGCCGCTTTAGACATCCCGGTTATCGCTTTCTTTGGTCCGCAACGGCCCGAACTGTTTCGCCCCTTCGGCGACCATCACCTCGTCGTCATTCGCGATATCTGTCCCCTCCGTCCCTGCTCGGACTACTGTCAATTCCCGGAAAATTACTGCCTGACCAAGTTGGTTCCCGCCCTCGCCTGCCCGGAAATCGACTCTTATCTGCTCAAGGCAAAGCGCCTTCCTCTCAAGGTCCCACTGTCCTAAGCGAGAGTGAGTCTTTTCACGTCTTTGGCTCCGGCCACGAATGCCCAAGTTTCAGCCCGCTAAACGTCGTTCGCTGGTCGGGATTTTCCCGCGTATAATAACTCAAATCTCCCGCGTGTTTTATATAAGCGCCCGCCCGCCATTTTCGCCATACATGGTGCATTCGCGATAAGGGGCGCAACAAGCGGTATCCCAACGAAAGTCCTTTTTCCCACCGGTCCCGTTCTTCCGCAACCCTCTGCAAATGACTCAAATTTTCGCCCGTGAAGGCAAAGACGGACAGCGGCTCATTGAGGGCCGCTACGCCATAACCCCGATTCAGCAAATCCAGGACCCAGGCCTTGTCCCCGATGATTTTCCACGAAGGATCGAAAAGCGCACCGTCTTCGACAATTTTCCGTCGAAAAAAGGTGCTGCACGTCAGGATGCCCAGGGGACGCAGCAACGTGTGCCAGCGTAGCGGCGTGACCGTTCGGCGATAAGACAGCGGTCGTAGGTTTTCATCGGCCAAAATAGCATCACCAAAAACGACATCCACGTCGGGATGCTTTTCAAAAAATTTCCCAATCTTGCGGAGGGTGTCCGGTAGATACTGCTCATCGCAATTCAGGTAGGAACAGATGTCGCCCTTTGTCCGCTTTAACCCGCGGTTGATCGCATCATACATCCCTTCATCCGGTTCCACGGTGACCTTGACCGGCGGATGCGCCTTGGCCCAGGTTTCGATTCCCGGACTACCCGCATCCTGGACAAAGTGCTCAAGTTCCACTCCCTGATCGGCGATGGAGGCTGCGCAGATGTCCAGCCACTCCAATTGACGGAAGCTTGGCGTGACAATGGAAAATAACATGGGACGCCGTTCAGGAATGCGGAACTTCGCTGGTGGTCGCAAGCGCAGTCACTACGCGGTCGGCAATCGCATCCCAGTCATGGCGGGCCGAGAGTGCCTTGGCCCAGGTTTGTATTTCTGCCGGATCAATCGTCAACGACCGTTGAAGGGCTGCCGCGAAACTTCCATAGTCTGCGTTGTCGAATGGGCAGCCACAGTCGCCCATCACCTCGCGCGAAGTAGGAATGGAAGAATAGACCGGGCATGCCCCGGCCAACGTCGCCTCGACCGGGGGACGCCCAAACCCTTCGTAGTCCGAAAAGGAGACGACTGCCCGGGCCCGCGCCATTAAGGTGCGGAATTCCGGTTCCGGTAAAATGGCATGAGGGCGCCAGTTCGGTTGTTCCGGCAACTCAAATCCCTTGGGCAGTGAACCGATCCAGTGGATATATTCTGCAAATGGATTTTCCCGGCACCATCGCGTCATGTATTCCACCGCCAGCGGCGTCAGCTTGTGCGGGAACCGGCTTGTCAGCACGATCAGGTCCCGCCGTTCCAAGATTGGTGAGGTCGGATGATCGAAGCCCTCCCCGCAGCAGACCAGGCGCGGAACGGCCCAACCTTTTTCGTCCGCCACTCGCTTGATCTCATGCAGGGTGAATTCGCTCGGCGTGAAAATAACTTCCGATTCGCGCACGGAGGCGTGGAACCCGGCGCGAAAATAGGCCGCCTCGATGCCAGAAACCGTGCCCGGATGGTTCCGGTCATAATGGTCCTGCATCACATCGTGAACAAAGGTGGCCAGCCGCAACGGACATCGGCGGGAAAATGAGGCAAAGCCTTTTGGCAAGAACAGCCAATCGTTACCGGTGCGCCGGGCCGCCGCATAGGCGCCGAACTGGTCCCAGTAAATCCGCCCCAATCCTCCGCCGTCGGCGTGGCGATGTTCTTCCACGGTCACTTTTTCCAGTGGACCCAGCCTTTCCCGCAAAAGGGGGTTCAGCAGAACAGTCAGGCGTCCGTTATTCTTGCGCCGGGCGAGCGCCTCGAGCAGCCCAACCGAGACATTGAGGATGCCAATTGACTTGGTGTGAGCGAACGACTGGTCGGCCAGCGAATACGTGAGCGAAAATTTTGTGGCCGACGGTTCCATGAGAAATAACCGCCTGCTCGCGCGACGGGTTTATCGCCTATCGTACAATTCCCATGGAGGGAGTAAAGCGCGGCACCGCCCTTTTCCGGTCGACCGCTATTATAAGGTGAAATGAAACTAAACTGTAACATTGCCCATGTCCCGACAGACTTGCATTAACCGGCCCAACCGTTAAAATCGTTTATGATTCGAATCGAAGGAAAGCTCCTGCATCGCTGGTTGCTTCCTTCCCTTGCGGCCCTCGTTTTCATTCTTTCGCTGCTGCTGCTAATCCCCTACGCCTCCGGTTACGAGCAACTAAAAGTGCCCTTGGGTATCATATTGTGGAAGGTCTGCATGGCCGGACAGCAGAACTCCCATGTCACGCTTGATTTCAGCTATTGCCTCTTCGTCCCGGTGATTGTGGCTTACCTTGTTTTTGTCCGGAAGGATGTGATCGCACGCCAACCCGTCCGTGGCATTAACGCGGCTCTCGGGCTCATAGTCTTTGCGCTTCTTCTTTATTGGCTCGGGCTCCGGACCGAAATGCAGGTCCTTGGCTATGCCGCGATGCAAATCATTGTGGCCGGTGTCATCCTCTGGCTTTGGGGCTGGGACGTCTTTTGCGCGCTCATCTTTCCCTGGGCCTTTCTTATCTTTTTCTGGCCTCTTCCTTTCCTGGACACCGCCGTCGCTTTCCCGCTTCGCATGGTCATGACCCACATGGCCTTTGAGATCCTGAACATCGTGGGCATTCCCACCATCCAGAGCGGCACCGCCTTGCTTTCCGCCGCCAATCCGCTCACCGGCCTGGCCATCGGTGCGCGATTCCATATTGATATTGCCGATCCCTGCAGCGGCATCCGCTCACTCCTGGCTCTCATGATGATTTCAGCCCTCGGCGCCTATCTCTTTCTCCCCCGCCTCTGGCAGCAATGGATCATCTTCCTGAGCTCCATTCCCCTGACCATTATCGGTAATCTCTCCCGTGTCCTTATCCTCATTGCCGGCAGCATCCTCTTTGGCAGCTCCTACGCGATTGGTACGACCGAGACCCCTTCAAGTTTTCACGAGAATGCGGGCTTTCTGGTTTACGGCGTGGCCCTTGGCCTCGAGGTTGCCCTTGGCATGTTCTTGTTGAAGATCGCGAAGCCCAAGGCGCCATCCCCGGACACCTCCTCCGTCTCGGTCCCTCCGAAAGAGCGTCTGGCCTGAGCCCTGCATATGCCACCGGCAACAGATTCCCCTCCCGCCACGGTCGATCCGTCGCCGTCCACAACTCCCTCGTCGGGTCACGGAGGCGTCGTTCCCCTTTGGCGTTGCGGGGTGCTTTTCGGCCTGACCGTATTCATGCTTATCTTGGGTTGGATTCATCCCAAGGCCGGCGCGGCGCCCCAAGCCGGTGTTGTCCTGCAGTTGCCGGATACTGTCAGCGTCTCCTTGCCAGGGAATCCGAGAGCGCAATTCTATGGTTCCAAGGCCTCCATCACCGAGGGAGAGTTGGGCACACTTCCTTCCGACACGGAACTCGTCCGCAAGCAATACGATGATTTTCGCGACCACGAAACGGTCCAGTTTACCGTTCTCCTGAGCGGTATTGCCCAGAACAGTATTCACCGCGCTGAAGTCTGTCTTCCTGGCCAGGGCTGGACAGTTGTCGGGCAAAGCGACCTTAATGTCCCGCTAGCTTCCGGTCGTAAGTTGACGGTCCGGAACCTTGCCATTCAGCGGGACACTCTCACTCCTGGGAACGATCATCACATGCTCCACGCCTATTTCATGTATTGGTTTGTGGGTGAGAACACCACCACCGATTCGCATTTGAAGCGCGTCATTCAAAACTCATGGGATCGCATCTTCTACAACCGCGCCCACAGGTGGGCCTACGTCATGGTCATGTCTCCCGTCAGCGACTCCCTTCGTTCCGATGGCCTTAACGCCGAGCAAACCCAGAAGATGATGGTCGAGTTCATCGCCCGAGCCGTACCAACTTTCCAAAAAAGCGAAATGGCCGGTCAAACTGACCATTGATTCAGCCTTGGAAATGACCGGTAACATGAAATGTCGATCCCGACCAGGTTTAAGCATACCGTTTTCTTCTGCTCATGATATCGTCCGCTGAAACAGTCGCCATTTCAGTCCTGATCAGGACCTTTAATTCCGCCAAGACGCTTGGCCGGGTTCTCTCCACTCTCAAACTTGAGGAAAACGAAGAATACATCGTCGTCGATTCAGGCTCCACGGACTCCACGCTGGCCATCGCCTCGGCTCACGGGGCTCATGTCGTTTCCGCGACGGGTCCTTTCAATTACAGCAAGTCACTTAACCTTGGCTTTCGCGCCGCGCATTGTCCATGGGTTCTCGTTCTTAGTTCGCATTCCATCCCGGTTGTTCCAGATCTTCTCGCCGTCTTTCGGTCGGCTGTGCGGGAATTTCCACTCAACGTGGCGGTCGGTTACGGTCCCAATTCCCTCAATGGACGAAGCCCTTTCGACGACGACAAGATCCGTTATTACCCTCCCGACGATTTCATGGCCATCAATCCTCTGTGCGGAAATGGCAACACGCTTTATCGCCGGAGCGCTTGGGAAATCGTCCCTTTTGATGAAGGCATTCGGACCGGCGAGGACAAGGCCTGGCTGGCCGAGGCCGCGGAGACGAGGAAGTATCAATTCGCCTTCGTACCCGGCGCGCGTACGCTTAACCTCAGCCAGTACTCCCTGCGCTACATGTTCATGAAAGGTTATTCCGACACGCGCGCCTTGCCGCACAAGCCCGCCTCGCCTCTCGATTTGGCGATCTGGCTCGGTTCCTTCACTAAGCATGCTCTTCTGGACGGCATGCCTTGGGGCAATTGGATCAGGTACAGCGCCCACATTGTCGGACGATTCTTCGGCTCTCATCAAAGCCAGGACAATACCCCGGGAATATAGCCATGGAGAACAAGCTCAAGGAAAAATCGGTCCTGTTCGTCAGTTGCGGAGCTTGGCACCTTCCCAATACCGCCAGGGCCTTTCTGGAAAGAAAGGCCCTGGCTGGTCTGTGGCTCAGCGATAGGAATTCGAGCGGTCTTCCTGTGGAGCTTTATCACCGCTGCTGGCCTTTTCATCTGGCCATGAAGCTCTTTTACCATTGGGCCCCCCAAATCTGGGTGGAAAAGCTCGGCTTCGTTTTTTTTCCCTTGTGGAGCCGCTGGATTCGCCGGCAAAAATTGCCACAGGTCGATGTTGTGCAGGCCATCATCGGTCATGGGCAGGAAGCATTCGACCACGCGGATAAAGTCGGCGCGCTTAAGGTTGTCGACTGCCCCAACAGCCATCCCACAAGCTACTTCGGTTTCTGGCAGCGGGAGTGCGATCTCTGGTGTCCCGGCGAACAGGTGCCCGCGCCCCGATGGTTCCTCGCCCGGATGAATCGCGACGTGCACCGCGCGGACCTCATCATCGTTCAATCACAGTTTTGCAAGGAATCGATGGTCTATAACGGTATCCCCGCAGAAAAGGTGATGATCAACCCGGTTGGGGTTGATACCTCGGTTTTCACCAAGCGTGAAAGTGTCCCGGAAAAAATTCGCTTCATCAACGTGGGCACAATCTGCCTGCGCAAAGGACATCAATATCTCTTTCGTGCCTTTGAAATCGTCAAGAAACGCCTGCCCAATGCGGAGCTGATTTGTCGGGGTGAATTTAAGGATGATTTCCGGTTGGAACGCCCCAAATGGGAAGGGACTTTTACCCAGCAGCCTCGTTTGCCAGTGGCTGAGCTGGCCGGACTGCTGCGGAGCTGCACAGCATTTGTTTTTCCCTCCCAGGAAGAAGGTATCGCCGCGGCCCAAGTCCAGGCACTCGCTTCCGGGCTTCCGGTCATCGGCACACATGAGGGCGGCGCAACCACTCTCGTTAAGGACGGTGTGGAAGGGTTCATTGTCCGGGGACGTGATCCCCAACACATTGCCGAGGCCATGATCAAAATTGCCCTGGATCGGGAGCTCAATCAAAAAATGGGAGACGCGGCCTTTCTCAAGGGAGCGGAAAAAAACACCTGGCAGGACTACGGGGACCGCCTCATCGCGGAATATGAACGCCGCCTCTCGGCTCGCCCATAAGCTGCTTTCTTCTCCCAGTATTCCCGTCTTCTCTTGCGCCGATTTTGTGGGCAGTCTGATCAACGCTTCGCATGAAGGTACTCTTCGATCACACCTCGCCTTTTGCCTTCGCTCATGGAGGGTTCCAAGTCCAGATTGAAGAGACTAAGGCAGCCCTCGAACGGCGTGGCATCGAAGTTGAATATCTCCGCTGGTGGGACGACCTACAGACCGGCGACCTGATCCATCACTTCAACGTCCCGCCTCTTCCATATTTGAGGGCTGCGCATGATAAAAAAATTCCTGTCGTGGTGACGCATCTTTTCACCGCCACCTGCAATCGATCTCCTTTCCAACTCGGTTTCCAAGGCGCGATCACGAAGACGCTCCTGGCCCTGCCGGGTTGGGGCATGATCAAGCATCAACTGAATTGGCAAAGCTTCCAGGCTGCCGACCGCATGATCGTCGGCCTGCAGGCTGAGCAACGGGTCCTCGAAACGGTCTTTGGCCTGCCTTCTGATCGCATAACACGCGTTCCCTTAGGCCTACATCAGGCATTTCTCGAAGCCGGGCCGCCCACCCGATCCAAGCCACATCTCATTACTACCGGCACGATTACTGCGCGCAAACGTTCCGTGGAGCTGGCCCTCATGGCTCGCGAAGCACAAGTCCCCATCCTCTTTGTCGGCAAGCCCTATCATTCGACCGATCCTTACTGGAAACGGTTCGAGGCATTAATCGACAGCAAGTTCGTTTTTCACCGCGACCACGTCAACGACCGTGCGGAAATGATTGGCCTGCTGCAATCCAGCCGTGGCTTTGTTCTATTCAGCCAACACGAGAACTGGTGCCTCTCCGCCCACGAGGCCGCCGCCGGCGGGTTGCCCCTGCTCGTCCAAGACCAACCCTGGTCGCGGGAATGTTTTGGCGCACAGGCCCGCTATCTGGATCACGCTGCCAATGGGCAAAACACCGCCCGACTCCGTGCTTTTTACGAAGAATGCCCCACCTTGCCGAAGCCCGATCTCCGTCTTTACTCCTGGGACGAAGTCGCCACTCAACTCGAAGCCTCCTACTGCTCACTCAATAGAGCTAAGGTCGATAAAAGTGAGCCCCTAATTTGATGGCGGGCCTTTCGATCCAACGGTAAGAGAGCGTTGACAACCCGACGCAAAGCAGCGTCGCGCAAGCAAAGATGATCGTCGAACTCATAAGGGTGGGATTGAGGGCCAGCGGACGGGTTAAGGGCATCAGTGAAAAGCAGCGCAATACGATATCTAGGCAGAACAGGTTCAGAAGGTAGAAGCTGTACGAGACCGCCCCCAAATGTCTTAAGGCCGCATGGTCGAGCACCTTGAAGACCTGATGGGGAGAGTCGATAAGAATGAGGCAAAGGATCAGAACACTTCCACTGCCGGCAAAGAAAGTGCCCCAGCGGCGACCTTCGTCAGAAAGAGGACATATATGAGACACCGTAAAGGCGAAGACAGCCACGAGAAAGAACAGTACAGGTAGTCTTCCCTTCTGCAATTGGAGCATGCGCATTCTGTCCACGAACGGCGGGATGAGATAGCCCCCATAGAACAGAAAAAGGCACATTCTGGTCGGCTGGCTACTGGGAAGAAAGGCCAAGCCCGTCAGCGCTAACAGCAAGACGACCTGTCCCTTCCATCGCATGCATCTAGAATACTGGTGTAGGAATGGCAGGAGAATGGCCGCAATCACTTCCACTTTCAGTGTCCATGTTGCATGATTAAGTGCTTGGTGGAGGAAAAGGAAATTTTCGAGAAGTTGGGCTGTTGTCAGCCTCGCCTCCGAATCGTAATGGCTATACCCCGCCCCGATCGGTTCGCCGTGCTGCAAGCGTGTTGTTACCAGAAAGTAGAGCGCCAGATAAAAAAGCGATGAGACAAGATAGGCTGGGTAAAGACGAAAGAACCGCCTCACACAAAAATGCGCATAGCCTTTCGAGGTCAGGGCTCCGGCTCGGCGCAGCGACATGCCTAAGACCAAGCCGCTCAGAACAAAAAAAATGCTGACGCCGATCCTGCCATCGAAGAAATAGCCCAGAAGAGCCGCAATCGATTGTTCCGTCGAATTCGATCCGTTTGACGCAAGGGCATGGTATCCGGCGACCATCAAGGCAGCTACTCCGCGCAAAGAATCGAGCCGGGGCATATGCTTGGTATCTCCGGTAGGTTGCATACAAAAAGTGGGCCTCTCTCTTCCGCGTCGCCGTCAATCTGGCAGTATTGCCGTTCATACTCTAGCCGGAAAGAATCTCGCGATAAATCTCCACATGACGTCGCGCAATCATCTCGGGATGGAACCGCGTCCATGCTTCCTCCCGCGCCCGTACCGCTCGCTCTTGCGTTGCTGCGGTCAGTAGTTCCTCGGTGGCGGCTGCCATGGCGCGGGAATCGAGAGGATCGAATAGTAGGCCCGTTTCTTCATGTCGCACCAAGTCCGGCACTCCGCCCACTCGCGCCGCCGCAACCGGAATGCCTGTCGCCATCGCCTCCAAAATGACCATGGGACAATTGTCTTCCAGCGAAGGCAGGGTCAGTCCCGAAGCGGTCGCCAACAGGTTTTTGAAATCCTCGCGATCGGCAAAACCTTTGTAGCGGCACCACGGACGTGTCTCCACCAGCCCCAGGAATTCCTTGCCATAGGCATGACTCGGATCCACCCGCCCCAAAAAAATCAAATCAAACTTGCCCTCCGGTTCGAGCGTGTCCAAGGCCCGGATGAGGACGTTCTGGTTTTTCCGCCGGTCCACATTGCCGACGCAAAGAATCCGTGGGGGTGCCACCAGTCGTCTTTCCAGTTCGAAAAATGACCCGTCGACCGCATTGGGTACCTGCCACGTTTTCGCGGTCAGAGCCCGGACGGCTTCCTGGGTGTAACGGCTGATGCAAACAATTCCATCAGTGCGGGGAAGGGTAAAAGCTTCGAGTCGCGCGGCCAGCCAGTAAAAGCTGAGGGGGCGCGCCTTGTTGACCCGGGCTACCAATCGCATGTTGCCGTGAATCGTCAGTACATTGGGATACCCCGAAAACACGGCACTCAAGGCACAGTCTCGTTCAGTTCCCTGGCCATGCACGATGTCCGGTTTGATCTCCCGCAGCTTGCGTCGCACCGCCCGGACACAGCCGAGGTAGCCAGTTCGAAGCCATCCAATTTTCGGAACCGGCAGGCTATGGAAAAAAATGTTCTTCGCCAGCTGTTCCGGCGATCGCATCTTCTTCTGGGTGCACGACATGACATGCACCTCCACCTCAGGCAGACTCGTGAACCCCTGCAACAACGCCTCCGGCGCCGTACCGAACCACGGAGCCGTCTTATTGTATTGCCGAAACGGCTCGCGATTGTCCGTGATGAGCAGGGCAATCTTCATGGTCGCAGGCGAGAAACTACCGGTGCAAGAAATACGAGCAGACGCTTTCCTGCTCGATTAAAAAACCGAGCATTTTCATCTCCTGCAAAAATTGATCCTGTGTCTTCTTGCCTTCGGGATCGCCATGCAGTTCCAGAGCCACCGCTTGAATACGCTTCCACGCAGCGGCTGGTGTCTGGGCGAGCAAGGCGTATTCGGCGCCCTCGATGTCGATTTTCGCCAAGGCGATTTCTCCCTCTTGTTCCTCCACGACCTGGGCAAAAGCCGTGATCGACACCTTGACTTCCTCTCCTTTTCCTTCGGTAGTATAGAGCGAGGACCCTCCCGGGTTTGCTGCGTCAAAATGCCAGATGGCTTCGCCTGCGGCTCCAGCCACGGCCTGCTCGTGCAGCGTGATTCGTTCCGACAGTCCACCGTTGGCCAGAATATTCATCCGAAATATCCGGAAGTTGGGCGGCCCCGGTTCATAGGCGGTGACCAAGGCTCCGGAATGTGTGCGCGCCACCAAGAGGCTGAAAAGTCCAATGTTTCCTCCCAAGTCGAGGATGCGCGGTTTCTTTTCCTCGCGTCCCTTCAGCCATTCCATGGCCTTGGCATAGCCGCCGGCAAAGAACAATTCATGTACCACATCCCAGTCCCGCGTGCCTCCCCGTACATTTACATAAAGGCCATCACGAAACTCCAAGAGCCGCAGTCCCGGTTCGTTCCTGCACAGGCGCAGTTTAAGGGCCGTGGGCCAATTTTTGATTTTCCTGATGATCTCCGCCGCCGTGCGGAGTTTGTTGCGCTTGTAAACGGCCATGTTGGTTCTTTCGAATAATCAGGCAACCGGATAGGTCAGGTCTTTTATCTTTTATGGCTCCGTTTACCCAAGGTCACCCGCTATCTCTGGACGATAGCGGGTCACAAAATGAAGAAGCAATCGATTTCAAGGCTACCTTCGTGACAATCAAGTGGAATCTGGTTATTCTCACACATTCTCGCTCCTAAAAATTTGGCGCCCATGAAGACCGTCGAACTCGCCATTGTCATGCCCATCTATAATGAGGCGACCAATATCGAGACTGTTGTCGCCGAGTGGCTGCGTGAGCTCGACCGGCTTGGCATCATATACGAGTTACTAGCCATTAACGATGGCTCGAAAGACAATACCGGTGAAGTCCTCAAGCGTCTCGCTTCGGCCCGGCCCAATATCGTCGTTCCGGTCGACAAGAAAAATGCCGGCCATGGTCAGGCCTGCCGCACCGGTTACAATCTCGCCGTTGCCCGCGAACGCCCCTGGACCTTCCAGATCGATTCCGACGGACAGTGCGATCCGCAGTTCTTCGCTGAATTTTGGAAAAACCGGGAGGATGCGGACTGTGTTTTCGGTGTCCGCACCTCTCGCGATGACGGCGTCTCGCGCGTACTCATCTCCGTCGCCTGTCGGTTCCTGACTTCCCTCGCCACCGGCATGGACCTCAAGGACCTCAACGTTCCCTATCGCCTTATCCGCACTTCCGCACTGCAGGGGGCCCTTCTTAAGATCCCGGACGATTTCGACATGCAAAATGTCGCACTCACGCTGACACTCAAACGCAACGCTTCCCTGCGATGGAAATATTTATCCATTCATTTCCGGGACCGGCAGGGCGGTACCAACAGTATCAACATCAAGCGCATTCTCGCCATGGGATGGGAGCTTCTGCTCAATCTTCACCGGATCAAACGGTAGTTCGCCATCGTGCGCAAAAAGTTTGCTCATCGTATAATGCTGTTTACTTGTCTTCCGTTTCGCTAAAGAGGAGTGATTCATGTCTGCGGAGAATCGTCTGGAACGGGATCACTTTACGACCCGTGATTTTTGGATCATCGGGATTTCCCTTTTGCTCATCGTGTTCGCTCCCAGCTTCCAGTCCTTCTGGATCGACGAGGGCACGATGGGACTTCTCTGTCGCGCGCCTAGTTTTTCCGATCTGCAACAAAAGCTCGTTTTGATGCGTGGTTCCGAAGCGTTGATGCCCTTGGCCACGACCTATTTTTGGCTGTTGGAGAAGGTCGTGGGCGAGGGCGAATGGGCGCTACGCTGCGGCAACCTTCCATGGCTTTGGCTTGGCATCATTTGTCTAGCCTTGGCCGGAAAGAGAATCGCGTGGCCCTGGCTCCCCCTACTTTTCGCTATTCATCCCGTCATCTGGTTTTACGCGGATGAAGTCCGCCCATACGCCATTCAGTTAGGCACCGGAAGCTGGATGGCTCTCGGCTTTGTACAACTTCTCCAGTCTGAGGGCAGACAGACCTCCGGCCTCTGGAACTTCGGCCTCGCCGCCGCGGCGACCATCGCCACTAGTTTTCTCGGAATCTTTGTCGTGGCCGCTGCCGGCTTCGTTCTTCTTTTTGAGGCTTTCTCCAGAAACTGGGTGCTTACCCTCCGGCAATATGCTGTGCTCGGATTTCTTTTCGCCCTGAACCTGATCATCATCGTCTTCATTTTCTTTAGGATGCAAGCCGGTGCGGGCGGCAGCAAAGTGTGGGCCGTTGGACTTTCCAACATGGGCTTTGCCTTCTACGAATTGCTCGGTTTTGTCGGGCTCGGCGCAGGACGTGAACTCATCCGCACCTCGGCCGTCGCCGGTGGGGTGAATGCGGCGACCCATCTCCTGATTCTATCTCTCCCCTGGCTTCTGGTTCTTTTTTCCACCTACGTAGGGATCGTTTATGCGGTCTTCCGTGCCGCGGGAAATCCTTCAGCCCAGCCGTCTCTACGACTGGCCCTTTCTTTCGGCATGGTTTCACTTCTATCGGTTCTCTGCTTGTTTGGCACCTCCCTTGCATCGGAGTTCCCTTTTTGGGGAAGACACCTCGCTCCCTCGCTTCCCTTCCTGCTCCTCACCATCGGTAGTGCCGCCGCGTCTCTTCATTCGGTCTGGACCAAGCGCCAGCAACTTTTCCTCTTCGCGCCCTTTTTCGCCATCCTCATTTATTCCTCTGCTGTCATCCGGTGGAGTTCCACGCACGCCAAGGACGATTACCGGACCGCCTCCGCCCTAGCCCGCGAAGCCGTCGCCCAAGGGAAGCGCGTGAGTTGGGTCGGCGATGCCCGTCCAGCCCTCTACTACCACGTTCCACTCTCCATGGTTTGGCCTCCTGTTCCAGGCACCGCCAGTCTGCTTCTTCCTTCGCCGGATCACGACGGCCAACCGGATTTGGCAATTGTTACCAAGCCCGATCTTTTTGATCGACCCAATATCCTGCCTCATTGGATCGATCTACCCGGCGTCAAGATGACGGTCCTCTGTCCGAGTTTTGTCGTCTACGAATTTCCATGATTCCTATGCGCGGCAAGGACATCGTCACCGTGCCTCTCTTGGGCACGCCTCAGGTCATCACCGATTACCAGGGATTGCTAGACGCGCTTTCCGACTGGGCCGCCCGACCCGGTCCCGTCGCTGCCGAGTTCTGCAACACTCAGGTCATCGCCATGCGCCGGACGGATTCCGCCTTCCAGGCGGCCACCTCCGCCTACAATTACTTCGTTCCCGACGGTATGCCTCTTCTCTGGTGCCTGCGAATCATGGGTGCCAGCCTGCGCGATCGCGTCTACGGCCCCACCTTCCTTCGCTATGCCATGGTGCACGACACTCAATTGAAGCACTATTTTCTCGGTGGCTCCGCGCTCACTTCGCAGAAGTTGCTCGAAAACGCGCAGACCTTGAGCAACGGTCGCTTTCGGGTTGTCGGTGCCAACTCCAGCTATTCCAAGCCTGCGGACAGCGCCGCCATTATCGCCGAGATCAATCGTCTTTCCCCCGACGTCATATGGGTCGGGCTGGGCACACCCAAGCAACAGCAATGGATTCACGACAACAAGCCCCACCTTGCCCGCGGCGTCCTGCTTGGCGTCGGCTTCGCCTTCGACGTCAACGCCGGCACAAAGCGTGACGCTCCCATGTGGATGCAAAAACTCGGCCTCACCTGGGTTTTCCGACTCTATCAGGAACCCCGCCGTCTTTTCGCCCGCTATCTCAAGTACAACACCGCCTTCCTCTATTTCTGTTTCGTTGACCTCATCCGCCATTTTTTTCGGCGAAAGTAGCTTTACACCTTCAAGGCGACTGTTCGATTTTGGCCATTGTGAGCCCTTTCTTGTCCAAGCACCTCTAACGTTGCTCTCCAGAATCCAACAAACCTTGAAAAAACCACGCCACCCTGTAACAGTCTAATCATGGTCATCCACTTGCGAACCTTTCTGCAAGTCCTGATGGCCGTATTGTCCTTGAGCGTCGGTCTCCCCCAATCTGCTTGCGTCACCGCTGCGCTTGAAAAAAGCTGCTGCAAGCCTGGCGCTGTCTGCCAATGTCATACCGACGACCAAGGTCAGCCCGCATGCTCGCTCGCGCCTACCCCGATTTCCGACAAGCAATTACCCACCCGCACCGTCCCCGTCGTCGCTACCCATGCGCCATCATTTCTTTTTGCCATCGCCCCGGCCCCACTAAAATTCCATGCATCTCTTTCCCTCTCCCGTCAACGGAACCTGAATGTCTTGCCACCATGGGGTGGCCATCCACCACAGGCGCTGCTCCGCCTCTGGCTCATCTAGTTCTTTCCTTCTGTATCGTGGTTTCCCGGGCTTGGTGGTCCGGTCGTGTGTAACTCATTTTTGGAGGTCGAATCATGTCTATTATTCAGCAATTACAAAATTTTTCAGGAAATACCCCGTTGAATCGCCGCCATGCGCTTCTCGGCCTTTCCCTTCTCGCGCTTACCGCCTGCTCGCGTTCCACAACGGAACCCAAGGCCCCGGAAAGCAACGTCGCCTATTACACCTGTACCATGCATCCCTTTGTGCACTCGCAGGATCCCAAGGGCAAATGTCCCGTCTGCGGCATGAGCCTCGTCCCAGTCTTGAAGAGCTCGGCTGAACCTCCACCAGCCGATTCCGTCACCAACGCCGCTTCCGCCTCGACCGCCAGCATGGTCGATTCCAACGGCATGGTTACTATCGCCCCGGAACGTTTGCAGGAGATAGGCGTCACCACCGAAGTTGTGACCAAGCGAAATTTGACCCGCAAGCTCCACGCGCCCGCCCGCGCCGAGGTCGATGAGTCCTCCCTCCGCGACATCAACATCAAGGCTGGCAGTGGTTTTATCACCAAGCTCTATGCCAGTTACGTCGGCATGTCCTTCCGCAAAGGCCAGCCGCTGATGACCGTTCTATGTGAAGATTGGCTGAAGACTCAGACCGACTACATCAAGTCCTATCGTGAATGGAAACGCACGCCTCTCGTCTCTCCTAATAACAGCTTCGCTCTCTATAATCAACTCGACTTGATGCGTGCTCGCATCCGCGTCTGGGACTTGTCCGACGAGCAAATCCATAACCTGGAAAAATTCGCGCTCAGCACCAACGAGATCGACCTGCGGACCGGCCACGGCCTTTCCGGCAGCTTCGATCTCCTTGCTCCCTTCGACGGCTACGTCCACACGAAGAAAGCGATCGAGGGAATGCGCTTCGAGGCCGGTCAATCCCTGCTCGAACTGGCCGACCACGGTCATGTCTGGATCGTCGCCCAGTTCCCCGAGGACCAGGCGATGTACGTCAACGTCGGCCAGAAAGTCGCCGTGACCTTCCCCTCGATGCCCGGACAAAAAGTCGAGGGGGAGATCGGCTTCATTGATCCCCATGTCGATGACCAGCAGCGCCGGATCATGGCCCGCGTCCTCATTCCGGATAAGAACCACATGTTCCACGCCGGCCTTTTTGCGGAAGTCTCCGGAGAGATCCCGGTCGGCGAAAGACTCACCATCTCCACCAGCGCGGTCGTGCCCACCGGCAACAAGTTTATCGTCTTTGTCGATCACGGCGGCGGCAAACTTGAGCCCCGGCAGGTCGAAGTCGGCATTCGCTCTGGCGACAATTACGAAGTGATCTCGGGCTTGAAGGAAGGTGACCGTATCGTTTCCAGCTCGAACTTCCTCATCGACGCCGAGAGCCGCATCCAGGGCGTCCTCAAGACATGGGGAGACCACCCATGAGCGAAGCTCCCTCAGCGCCGTTCGGCTTGATCGAAAAAATCACCGACGCCAGCGGCCGCAATCCCTTTCTTGTCGGGCTCCTCTGCCTTATTGCCGGTTGTCTCGGCTATTACTCTCTGGCCACCGTTCCGCTCGACGCCGTGCCTGACCTGTCCGACGTCCAGGTCATCGTCTACACCAACTGGGAAGGTCGCAGTCCCTCGCTGATCGAGGACCAGATTACTTATCCCATCACCAGTCGCTTTCTCGGAGCCCCCAAGGTCAAGGCCGTGCGCGGCCTCTCCATGTTCGGACGCTCCTTCGTCTACGTCATTTTTGAAGACGGCACCGACATCTACTGGGCGCGCTCCCGTGTCCTCGAATATCTCAACAGCGTTCGTGAATCCCTCCCTGCCGGAGTCACTCCTGTACTCGGCCCCGATGCCACCGGCGTCGGTTGGGTCTACGAATACGCCCTCGTCGACGATACTGGCCAGAACAACCTCGCCCAGTTGCGCAGCCTTCAGGACTGGACCCTCAAGTACGCCCTCGGTTCCGTCAAGGGTGTCGCCGAGGTTGCCAGCATCGGCGGCTTCGTGAAGCAGTATCAGGTCAATGTCGACCCGAATAAACTCATCAATCACGGCGTCAGCCTGAACGACGTCGTCGACGCCGTCCGCAAGAGCAACAGCGATGTCGGCGGCAAGTCGCTCGAAGTCTCCGCCACGCAATATTTCATCCGGGGTAGGGGATATATCCGTTCGCTCGAAGATCTGCGCCACATCCCGCTCAAGGCCACTGACGGCACGCCGGTCACCATCGATCAGGTCGCCACGGTCGAACTCGGCCCTGATCTGCGCGAAGGCCTCGCGGAGTTCAACGGCCAGGGCGAGGCCGTCGGCGGCATTGTCGTCATGCGCTACGGCGAAAATGCTCTCTCCGTCATCGAGGGCGTCAAAAAGAAGATCGCCCAGATTGAGCCCTCGCTCCCTCCCGGCGTCCGCATCGTTTCCGTCTACGATCGCTCGCAACTCATCCTCCGCTCCATCGACACGCTCCGCGAAAAGCTCATTGAGGAAAGCCTCATCGTCAGTCTCGTCTGCATTCTCTTCCTCTGGCACTTCCGCAGTGCGCTGGTGGCTATCATCATGCTGCCGATGGCGGTGTTGCTTTCCTTCATCCCGTTTGCCCTGATGCATCTCACTGCCAACATCATGTCGCTCGGCGGTATTGCCATCGCCATTGGGGCCATGGTCGACGCCGCAATCATCATGATCGAAAATGCCCACAAGGAACTCGAGCACGCTCGTACTTCCTTTGGTCGCGAATTAACGAAGGCCGAACACCTCGAGACCATCCTCCACGCCGCGCGCAGGATGGGTCGCCCTCTTTTCTTCTCCTTGCTCGTCATCACCGTCTCCTTCGTCCCCGTCTTTACTCTTGAAGGTCAGGCCGGTCGTCTGTTCCAGCCGCTTGCTTTCACGAAGACCTTCGCGATGTTCTTTGCTGCACTCCTTTCCATTACCCTCGTCCCCGTTCTCATGGTGGCTCTTATCCGCGGACACATCACCCCTGAGGCCCACAACCCCGTCAACCGCCTCCTCATCGCTCTCTATCGTCCCGTCGTCGACTGGGTTCTCCGCGCCCGTTGGTTCGTCCTCGTCTTCTCACTGGTTCTTCTGGCCCTGACCGCCATCCCCATCCTGCGCCTCGGCAGTGAATTCATGCCGCCTCTCAATGAAGGTGACCTCCTCTTCATGCCCACTGCCCCCGACGGCCTAGGCACTCAGGAAGCCTCCCGCATTCTCCACGAGCAAAACGTCCGTCTGAAGAAGATCCCTGAGTTCGTCACCATCTTTGGCAAGGCCGGCGCTGCGGAAACTGCCACCGACCCTGCCCCCATCTCGATGTTCGAGACCATCATCCAGGTCAAGCCGCCCGACCAGTGGCGTCCCGGTATGACCTGGGAAAAGCTTCAGGATGAAATCCACGACAAAGTCAAAACGCCCGGCATGGCCGACATCATTTGGATGCCCATCCAGACCCGCACCGAGATGCTCACCACCGGCTTCCGTTCCAATCTCGGCATCCGTGTCTATGGCCGTAATCTGCACGACATCGGCGTTGCCAGCGAGGAGATCGAGCGGGCCCTCAAGAATTTCCCAGACACCCGGAGTGTCTTTGCTGAGCGCTCCGAGGGCGGACGTTATCTTGACGTCATCCCCAATCGCGAAGCTCTCGCCCGCTACAACCTCACCGTGGATGACATCAACCAGGTCGTTGAGACTGCCATCGGCGGAAACACCATCGGCTCCACCGTCGAGGGCCGTGAACGCTATCCCATCAGCGTCCGTTTGCAGCGCGATTTCCGCGACAGCATCGCCGCTCTTCGCCAGATTCCCGTGGCCATTCCCGGCGGCGCGCAGGTTCCTCTTTACTCGCTCGCCGCTATTGAGTTCGCCAGCGGCCCGCCCGAAATCCGCAGCGAGAATGGCCAACTTGTCACTTACGTTTCGGTCGACACCACCGCCGACGACTTTGGTGGCTACGTGCACCGAGCGGGCGAATACCTGCATGAGAAGGTCCATCCAGCTCCCGGTGTCTATTGGGAGTGGGCTGGCTCCTTTGAGCAACTGCAGCGGGTCGAGTCCCGCTTGCTCCTCATCATTCCGTTCACGCTGCTCATCATCATCCTGCTCATCTACCTGAACACGCGTTCGTTTGTGAAGACCGGCATTGTTCTCCTGGCGATTCCCTTTTCGCTCATTGGCGCGTTCTGGCTTCTTTACCTCTGTGGTTACCAGTTCAGTGTCGCTGTCGCGGTCGGGCTGATTGCGCTGGCGGGCATTGATGCGGAGACCGGCGTGGTCATGCTGATCTACCTCGACCAGGCGTATGACGACCGGAAGGCGCGCGGGGCGATGACCAACTTCGCGGACCTCATCGCCGCGGTGAAGGAGGGGGCGGTCCAGCGTATCCGCCCGAAGATGATGACCATGGCGGCGATCCTCTTTGGGCTGCTGCCCATCATGTGGAGCACCGGGTCCGGCTCGGAGGTCATGCAGCGGATCGCGGCGCCCATGATCGGAGGGGTGGTCACCTCGGCGCTGCTGGGGCTGCTCCTCTATCCGGTGCTCTATGTCCTCTGGCGGCGGGGGCACCTGCCGGGGGCGGCGGGGTAGGGCTGGAGAGGGCTTTTTGGATTTCCCGGATTTGTACCAGTAAATGGGGTCTCGTACCTCTGAAGTGTTGAAAAAAATGTCCCGGATTTCTACCAGTGATGGCCCGAAAAAGTGGTTTTTCGTGGGACCGAAATGGAAAGGATACCCCCTCCGGTATCGATCGGGAGGACTGCCCCCTTTTGGGCCCATTTTCCCGAGTGTTGAGCCGCTTTCCCCGTTATAGGGCGTTGACCCCATAGTACGATCCCGCGCGCCCGATAAGCTGGGGACATGGAAACTGCTTTAACGACGGATTACTTCGCACCGGTGGGCAGATATTCCCGCTTTCGGGAGTTGGCGGAAAACGCCGGAAGCGCCGTGGCCGTCCACCCGACGCCGGTCGCCGTAGCGGAACCCAAACTCGCGCCGGCGGACCTCATCGCCGACATCGTCATGGGGCTGGGGACGCTTACCGCCATCGTGGCTGCCCTGCTGAACCTGAACTGACAGGTGAACTCATCCCATGAACACGATAAAATCAAGTTTTCCCCTCCTGGCGTTGGTCCTATTCCTTTCGATGGCAACAGGAAAGGCGGAGAGCGATCCCCATCTTCCGACGCGGCAGGCGACGGTGGTCCTTTCCCTTCTCGGCCATTTCTCTCCCGTCGATACGTCGAAGGGAAGCGTCATGCATGAGCTCAACCGGATGCTGGGCAAGTATGACCGTGACGACGAGGCCGGGCCGGACGACCACGCCTGGCGAATCTATAGTTATGGACTGGATGACGGGACTCTGATCCTGGTGGAATTCAAAGAGCATTCAGGCCCCCACTCCCTGGACCTGGCGATGATTACGGCGCAGAGCCGCGACGGAACCCTGAGAAATCTCTATCATTTGCCTGAGCGAAAATGAGAGTGACGGGAAACGGGGGAAACCTCTTCCCCGTCTTCCGCTTACGTCATTATTGTCGCCAGATTTGAGGCCGTTGACGAAAGTCGTTGGAAGACAAGAGCTAGCGCTTCCGCTGATAAAAAAGAAGGATCGAAGCTCCTAAAGCAAGGACCATAAGGAACCAGGTAACGACGCCAGGCTGGATAGAGATGCTGCCGACGAAAGCTTCACCAAAACCAGCAAAGGCGTTATTTGCCGTGTCGGCAGCGATCTTGCTTTTCATTCCTCCAAGCAAGATTTGCCCGCCGATCAAAAGTAAGATCGGAAACTGGATGGCCAGGGCCAGCCAGACAAACGTAAAAGCGTCATAGCTTTGCTTGAGAACAAAAGTGAAAGTCCCCCAGACGATGGTGAGGAGGTAATGGCCCATCAGCAAAAAAATGGAGACCGCACAGATGATTCCTCCTGCGCTCTCCTTGTTGTCTGCGATATCGTCCCAGAAGTTAGGAGGCTGAGGATCGCGGGAGGCCCGCGCAGTGGGAAAGGAATTCTGTCGGGTGGAATCGTTCGGTTTCGTGGTCACCAAATCCAACATCGACATACTCATATTGCCCAGAATCGGCAACGTCACGCTGACATTGGGAAGGAAGAAGGCGATGAGCGCCAAGCCGAAAACGGCGATTTGGAGCCACCGAAAAAGAAGCGCGACGGGTATGGCCGGTAATGACGGCTGCGGTTGGGACGGTTTGGGTTCGAGAATCCTGGGAGCTTCCCGGACTGGAGCGGGGTCTTCGATGATATGGGCGATGGCTGACAGGGGAGTCCATCCGGCCATCCCTTCCTGCCAATAAATGGTTGTCCCGTTGATCTGTCCACTATTCCACATCGCGCGGACCTGATTCAGGGTGTAGGGCCCTGCTTGGGCCTCATTTGCCCAAAAATAGTACATGGCCAACTGTTAGGACGCCCCCTCTTGCACGTCGAGAGTTTTCGCTGAATGGCCAAGCGGAGAGTGTCAATAGTGAGGACTGACCCCTTTCCTTTCCGCGAGGATTCTACTTAACTCGACACTACTCAATTAGTCGCATTTGTGGTCGCCGTGGTCGCATATTTGGTCGCTTTCGATGTAGCGAACCCTTATTCTTAAAAGAGCCGAACGCATTTAGATTATTGCTCGCTGTTATGAACACCACGGATATTAAACCGCTGGAGGAGAAGCTGCACGAGCAGCTTAGAGGGATGGAACCCTCAAAAGGGAAAAGAATAATCCGAAAGCTGATCATGGCAGCTTTAGGTAGCATACCTTGGGTCGGAGGATTTCTTGCCGCGCTCCAATCATTCAAAGAAGAAGGCGCGCAGCTTGAGACTAATGCCTTACAGAGGCAATGGCTGGAGGAACACAAAATAAAGATGGGCCTCTTAGCTCGTGATTTGGCCGAGATAACCGAGAGGCTGGATAAGCTTGGTGAAGAAATTCAGACTAGAATGGAAAGCGAGGAGTACCTGATTTTAATCAAAAAGGCATTCCGCATATGGGATCAAGCCGACACAGAACAAAAGCGCGGATACATTAAAAGACTAATTGCAAATGCTGGAGCGACAGCGCTTTGCTCGGATGATCTAATTCGCTTATTCCTTGATTGGCTTGATTTATACCATGAAACACACTTTGCCGTAATTAGAGAAATCTATAAAAATCCAGGAATCACCAGATATGAGATATGGGAGCATATTCATGGAATCTTTCCGCGCGATGACTCAAGTGAAGCCGATTTATTTAGACTGTTAATCGGTGATTTGAGCACGGGGCGCATCATCAGACAACACCGCGAGGTGAACTACCATGGACAGTTCGTGAAGAAAGTTCGTGAAAAGAAAAGCACATCATCAGGCACACTGAAATCCGCGTTTGACGACGAAGAGCCTTATGAGTTAACAGAACTTGGCAAACAGTTTGTTCACTATGTCTTTACGGATGTAGTTGTTAGGCTGGAAAACGAAAATACTGTAACGCAACCATGAATTCTCCCGCATTTACTGATATTCGCATCGTTGACTTGGATGTGGAACTCACTCGGCCTTCGACAAAGGCTTCGGGGCTTCGACATATGTTTTTGCGACTCTCGAATGATCCACCCTTAGAATGGATTGAATTTTTTAATGCAGAGAGAAGATTTCCACGCCATAGCATGTGGCGTCATGCATGGATTGAGGGACAACATATAGTTGTCGATTGTGTACCCGAAGAAATTGAAAGGCATCACTTGCCATATTTAAAGGAAGAGGTTAGTACCGCTAACGATAAATATCGGGAACATTTGCAAATACTAAACAGACGAAAAATCTCGGAAGAGAAAGCTGCCGTCGAGGAAGAAGAACGGCTTAAGAACGTAAAAGCTAACCTAAAATTCGAGTAACCTTTGATTCTTCACGTGAATTTTATAATATATATATGACGTGAGTATTTTTAAACTAAATAAACTTTTCCCCAATAGCTGGGGTTTGTTTTCTCCGAGCCTGCTTGTGACGTCCCTGCAGCCGGTAGAAACTAGGCACGTAAAGTACGTTTTTGTCGATGTTGTTTTATACTCTGTTAGTCGTAGCGTAGAAGCGCAAACAGAAATTATCGCTACAATTAATAAGTTGGTTAAAGAGGGTCTTTCGGAAATTGACGTCGATTGCGACGTAGTTTTTATTCCAACTGGAGATGGTATTTGCGTCGCTATCATTGATCGCTTGGCCGCCTTCGATATCCATCTGCGATTCGCTCTTAAGCTCCTGGAGCGTCTTTCTGAGTATAATTCTAACTGCTCGGACTCAACGCGCAAATTTGAAATCCGAATCGGTCTTAATGAAAATGTCGACAATTTAATTACTGATATTAATGGACACCGAAATGTTGCTGGCCCCGGAATCAATACCGCGCAGCGAATAATGAACCTCGGTGACGGCGGTAGTTTGATAATAAGTGAATCTGTGTTTGAAACTCTTAGACACCGCGAAATCTACTTAGGGAAGTTCAAGCGCTTTAGTGCTTTAGTAAAACACGATGTAGAACTTACTGTCTTTCAGTACGTGGATACTGCCTTGGTAGGGCTAAATTGTAAGACCCCATTTCCACTTCTCAATAGTGAGGATCCAATTGACGCCCAACTTCGCAGATGTCTCACAGATCACAATACAACAAGCGGCATGTCTCGTTGTACGCTCGACGCTGCTACTGCCTGGAAGCATGAATTTGATAAGCTAAAAGGCGTCCCCATAGCTTTGCTCGAAGAGAGTGAAAGGGAGCTCTACAATTCAATTGTAGATTCAATTGAAAAAGTGTTAAGCGACTATCAAACGCTCATGGCTGGTTCTTACGCCAAATTTCAGGGCCGCATGTATCGGGTATTTGCCGCAAGCAAACGAATGCAGTTGGCAAAATCTGTTGTCGTCGAAATTCGAGGACTGATCGAACACCTGAACGAACGAGCCAGTAACCGAAGAGAGAATTAAGCAGAATGGCTTGGCATAGCGGCAATATCCATCGGATTGTTAATGGGCGTGGTTGTGATGTACCAGGTGCTGCTCTTGCGTTGTGGTGGCAAGGGACTAGAAACCGTTACGATAATAAAGTCGGCAGAGAGTTGATAATCAACAACTAGATCAACTTGAAGGCCGATCAGGGAATCAGTGTCAGTTATATAATCCCGGTCATCCTCAGGCACCTCAAAACATTTTTTGCAATTCTTCCAGTTCCTTTTTTGTCATCGTCAGGAAACGCATAAAACTATCGAAAGATACTCGCACCTCTGCTTCGGTGGCCTCTGCGATGTATTGGATGTTAATGACCTCTTCAGTTCCATCTTCAAGATATGCCATTGGATGATCAGCCAAATATCGCCCCGTTTTTGAAGCTATACCATTAGAGGATTCGTCCCGTCCCAGAGTTGGAATTCCGTGTCGCCCCCCCCGGGAATCTTGCAGAGGCTAAAAATCTCGCGAAAAGCAGACACTGGCTTGAGTGCGATCCGGTCGTAATATTCAACCATTTTAACGCCGGTGTAAGGTGGAATGATCATATTTGCCTGACCTAGTTGTCTGGCAGCAGTGCGGTCCGAGGTCTCTAAACTCTCGGATAGCCCTGTTATTTTGTCCCGAGAGTAGAAATTGCCACCCGCACGGCGGAACATCCGGTATCTGTCTGCATGGTCGTCTCTCCCATGTTCAAGAGCATGGAGGAGTCACGACTACGACCGTTAGCGAGTAGCGGGAGAGGTTCGGAGGGTTAGTGCCGAATCCTGCCCGAGTCGCTAAAGTGGTCGCAAATCTGGTCGCAATGCGACCAAAATCGAATCCGCCGCTAACGCACTCCGTTGCCACACGGCAACTTGGGAAAGAGCGGACGAGGTAGGATTCGAACCCACGTTACCCGCGAGGGTAAAGCTGATTTCAAGTCAGCCGCATTCAACCGCTCTGCCACTCGTCCTGGGGGAGGCTTCGTCACCGGTTGTTGCGACCGGGGACAAGGCACTGCGGGGACATTGTCTTCCGGCGCTGGGGGCGGGGCAAGATTTCTTTCGCGCAGGGTGGGGCGCGTTAGAAGCCGGAGTTGGGAACGACGATGGGAAAGACGTTGGTCGCGGCGGCGCCGGCCATGGTCCGGTTGACAATGGTCAGCTGGACGAGGGTCGCGTCGGCGGCGGCGTTGGGCGCGTTGGCGTTGGCACCCAAGATGGAACCGGCGCCGCTTCCGCTGGTGCTTAGTTGCACGTCGCCGATGGCGAAGGTGGCCTTGTAGATTTGCTGGGCGTCGGTGGCGGTGGAAGGGAGGCCCTGATTGTCAAAATAGAGCGGGTTGCTCACCCAGGTGGAGAGATTGGTAAACGGAGTCATCTCCAGTTGGTTGCGCGCGTACTGGACGATCTGGGCTTCAGTCATGGCGTCAGCGGCCTGGTGCGAGGTCTTCAGACCCATGGGCAAAAGCGCGACCATGCCCAACAAGGCAAAGCTGGTCACTCCGATGGCCAGAACGACCTCGACCAGACTGAAAGCCTGGGCCTTGCGCGCCCGAGGCGAAAGATGGAGGTTAGGTACGTTCACGAAGTGAAATGGTGTAAGAAGTGAATTGCCAACTGTTTGGATAAGGCTTGCCGAGCCGTCTGCTGCCGACGACGAGACTGCCCTACTTCCAAAAGTAGGTGTTGCCAGCGTGGAAACAATAGCATTTTTTGGTTAACGGTCAACCATGTCGAAAAGGGGCCTCTGGCGTCCGTTTGAGAGGACAAGTCTCGGTAAGCGGCGTTCTGCAGGTACTGACCATTCCAAGGCAGGTACCTCTGGCGGTTCGAGAAGTTGAGGAATGTTTTCATAGTTATCGATTACTTTACAAGTTTGGCCATTCCCCATTTGCTCCGGTCGCCCGAGTTCCGCTCGATTCCGTTCCACATCAACTGCCGGGCGCGGTACTTGCCGGTGCTGTCGTCGATCCCGATATCAAAGAGGAACTCCTTCCCCTCGGTCGGCTTCATGTTCAGCGCCACCCAGGGAATCGCCGCCTCCACCGCGTAACCGTCGCCGGCCACGTTCTTCACGACTTCCATGGTGATCTTCGCCGAGGTGGGCGTGCCCGCGATGTGGTACTGCACGCTGCCGGTCTCCTTCGATCCGCTCAGCAAGATTTGCCGGTCGGTGAAGGCCACTTCGCCGCCCTCGTCGATATTGTCCGGCCCGATGAACAATTCGATGGCGTCGCCGCTCCAGATCTTGTCGCCCATGGCCGGGTTGATCATTGGGGTCGGGTCGGTCACCTGCACGAAGAGGTAGAGGTTCTCATTGTCCCAACACAGCTTGAAATCCCCCTCAAGCGACCCTGCGTCGGGACCGCTCACGAGGTTGCCCTTGGAGAGGTGCTCGCCGGGACGGCCGGGCCAATCGGAGGCCAGCCCGTCGATTTTCATTCCTGCCAGCGCCATCGGAGCGTCGACTTCCTTGCGACCGCCGCCCGGTCCGATGTTGAATTTCGGATCGTCGTAATGGAAGGGCGGACGCTCGCCGAGCAAGACGGGCAGCAGGTCGTAATTGGTCTTCATCATTTCCGCCAGCGTCACCTTGTAGGGGCGGTCGAGGACATTGATCAGGCCGATGTTTCCCGATTCGCCGTTGTAGCCCTCGAAGAAACGTCCCGTGGCCGGCTGGTCCTGATAGGAGAACCATTCTTCGCCAACGATGTAGCCGAGGCTTGCGACTGTCTCGACGTAGTTGCGATAGGCCAGTCCGCGTTCGAGCTGGCTCTTCACGCTTTTTGCCGCGCCGCCCACGGCTGAGTCGCTCGCCGAGCCGTAGTGCCATTCGCTCAACAGCAGGGGCTTGCCGCCGGTGAGGTCGTGGATTTTTTGCAGGTACTCCTTTTCGATGCCGTAGGTGTAGTAATTGACGCTGATCACGTCCATATACTTGCCGGCGTTTTTCAGGAGCGGCTTGCTGTTCGCCGTGCCCGGCTGCCAGCGGCTGCCGATCAACAGATGGTTCTTGTCGTGCTTGTGGAACACCCGCGCGACCATGCCGTAATAGGTGTCGGTGAAAAGGTCCTGGAACGTCTTCATGTCGTCCGCCGCGTCCTGCGTCGAGACGGTCAGCGCCGTGTCGTTCAACTCGTCGAAACTTGTTGCGGGAGTCTTTGGCTTCCACGCGTCGTTGAACCTGGCGATGTCCTTGTATTTTTCCTGGAACAGCTGCACGAGCCTTTTCTTCGCGCCGACCTTGCTTCCTTTCAATGTCGGAATGAGGCGGGGCAGGTCCTCGAAATGTTGTTCATTGCCCAGGAAATAACCGATCAGGAGGGGCTCGTTCGCGCGCGGATCGACGCCCTTGGTGAAGGCGGCGTCCATCAACTGCTCCGCATTGTCGGCGAAGACATCCTGTACCTTGCACTCTTTGGTGATCTCCGGCAGTCCCAGGCCGCAACTGGTCGTGTACGGGAGGTTCATCGCCAGCATGGTCTTGCTCATCACGCCGAACGCGCCCTCCGCATTGAAGCCCCACTTCCGGATGCGCGTGACGGCGATGCCCGTTTGTTCCTCGTCGTCGAACGGCTTCCCGTACTTGCGGATCATGTTCGCGCGGTAGAAGGAAAAGATCGGTTCGTACCCGCCTTGGAACGATGATTTGTAGGCGGCTTTTTCTTCCGGCGTGTTGGGCAGCCATTCGTAGGCCTCGCGGCGGCCGCCGGTCAGCGTGTAGTCCTGCACGGGGGCGATGGGACAGAGGCCGCGCTCGAAGAAGATGTTTCCCTCGGGATCGACCATGACGAAGCGTTCGCCGATTTTCTCGATGTGGAAAAAGCCCGTCTTCTTCAGCTTGTACTTCTCGCCCGTGCCGGGATAGCCGCCGTAAGTATCGGTGGGCGGAGGCGTCAGGGAATCGTAGTAAGTCTTCTCCGTTGCGATGTCCGCCTTCAGTTCATCTTCGCTGCCGATTTTTCCGGGAAAATCCTTTCCCAAAGGTTGGCCAAATTGATCGACCAGTTTTTTTACGGGCGGCTTCGGTGGCGGAGCAATTGATGGCGCGACCGCGGTAGTCGCCTCGAGGGCCTTGGGATCAACGTCCCCGAAGACAATCGCGAAAGAGGTGTCGCCCGGGTGCGAGGCAAAAAGATACAGATACTGTTCCTCGAATCGGGAGCCGTTGAACTGACGGTCGTCCTGGAGCTTGTTCCAGCCAATCGGCATCTTGATCCCGAAGCCGATGTCTGCAGGCGATTGCAGGCGGAACATCCCGAAGTCGCCCTTGTCGACGATCTCGTCCTTTCCCTTCGTGGAGGGAAAACTCTTCATCCCCCCGCTGCCCAGGCCGTATTTTCCGCCATTGGCATACGCCAACGGAATGTTCAGGTTCATCCCAAACCCGCGCACTTCGCCCGTTGGCGGCGTAAACCCATAAGAGACCGTTTTTCCGTCCGCTTCCAGCGTCACCGTCAACTGCATTCCATTGGCAAATTTCTTCACCAAGCTTTTCCCATCCGCGGCCATTGCCACCGTTCCCTCCACGACCCCACCCGCGCTTTTCATCAGGGCAGGGGTCGGCCACGTCAATTGTTCCGAGCCCGTGTTGATGACGATTCCCGCTTCCGTGAGGCTCAATTTTGCTGATGGTGTGATGGAAGCCGCCCGGGCAGCGTCGGCGGCGTGCAAAAAATTTCCAAGGCCGAGCGCGCAGAATCCTGCCAGGACGAATTGCAACGATACTTTCATGGATAAATTGGGGGGTGCGCTGCAAAAGGTCGGCGAACCTGATTTAAGCAAAGAGAAACCGTCCCACTCTGGCAATGAACCTACCACCGATTCTTTTGCACTATTTTCGTATAACGGTTTACCAAAATAGACTCTCGGATGATGAAAATGAGGCTTCATCCGGCCTGCCCGACCTCTTGAACTTACTTGCCGGCCACCCTGACGATCATCACTCCCGCAGCTTTTATTTCCACCGTCAGCAGTTTTGTCTTTCGATTATATTTGAAGGGAAGCTTGCGGCCTTGTTCGTCGGTCACGGTCGCGTTCTCACGACACCAAAACAAATACCGGCCGCCTTCCCGTACGGACACGCGGCAATTTCCTTCCGTCCCGATCGAGGCGGCTTCCATCGAGGTCACCCCCGTGTACCGGTCCAGCCGACCCAGCACCGCCACCCACCCGGACAGCACGGGGGCGAGCGTGACGATCTCAAATCCCATCCGGGGCAGGACCACCCCGGCTTCGTCTTCCAGATGCATTTCGTGGACGCGTCCCGTCGAATACCGCCGCGCGATAAAATGGCTTCCGCTCAGGCCTGGAATATCCGCGGGCGAAAACGAGGCTGTCAGCTTTTTTCTCACCGCGCTGCAGTGGAAAAATCCGATCAAACCGGCCGCACCGCTCTGGTTGTGAATTTTCAACAAGACCGGTTCCGTCAGGCAATCGGCGAAGACGGACTCCGGCGCGGGCAGGGCAGGGCGATCGCAACGCCAGACCCGGCCATCGCTCGAGGCCAGCTTGCGGAGGACCCGGAAATTTTGCCGCCCGGGCTTGTCGCAGACATAGACCGGCCCGCCCGAAAGCGCGCGCGCGGCGGCGTGGAACTCCGCCGTCCGGTGATGGCTCTGGAACATGTCCCAGTCCGGCAGGGCAAACGTCCCCGTCCAGAGATTGTTGAGCGCATTCGTGTAGACGTGGAGTTGCTGTGCCGCTGCATTCCGCTTCGGAAAAAAGTCGTCCGAGTTGCGCCACACCACGGTCTGTTCCATCTGGTAGGCCACATCGAGTCCGTTGCTCATGCAGTGGATGATCCCTCCGTCGAAATGCCGGACTGCTGAGGTCTGGAGCGCCTGTTGATAAGAACGCATCGCCGAGACCCGGCCACAATGTGGGCGGGTGAATTCCGCCAGGGCCGATTGCCCATCCACTTTGACCAAGTCGACGCCGCCAGCCTTCAACGTGTCGTGGAATTCCGTGAAAAATCGATCCGCCTGCCGTGGATCCACCAGGTAAACCGGGTCCCGCTTGCTGCCCAGCCACGGACGAATCAGGCCCTTGCTCCTATAGATATCGTACTTTTTGCCCAACGGACTGCGCGGATCGACCCCGCCCCAGTAACCGTTCATCGCGTGCCAGATGCCAAAAAATTCGACCCCGAATTCGCCCTTGGCCTGCCGGACCAGCGAAGCCAGCCCGTGCGGAAACTTCTCACCGTTCATTCCAAAGCCGAGGAGCAAGTCCCCTTTGTTTTGGAGCCAGCCGTCGTCCAGGATGGTAAAGCCCGGCGTGATGCCGCCGGCGCGAAAGGAGCGCAGGGCCGACAGGAATTTGGGTTCGTCGACCTGGGAATAAAAGGCGTCCCAGGAACACCATCCCAGGCGGTCGACAAACGCCGGAACCGCTTTTTCTTCGCGCAACCGGAACGATCCCAATTGCCCGGCGACTTCCTTCATCGCCTTGTTGACGAGTTGATAGAGATCGGAGCCTGCTGCCGCATAGGCCACCGCGGCATTGTCTTCCGGCCGGCCTTTGAGCCCAGTCGTCGCGACTAGGCGCACACCTTTTTTCTCGCCCTGCAAAGTGTGGACGTAGTCGCCGCTGAGCAACGGGAGCAGCAGGCCATAGCCGCCTTCACTCCGTTCCCAGACCAGGAACTGCGTCTGGGCGGGAATGTCATTCCAGTCCGTTCCGTGACGCACCTGGTTCCAGTACGGGCTCGCAAAGGTTCCAATCGCCGTCCAACGCCTGGCGTCCACCGGTTGCAACAGTCCCAGTTTTTCGACCGGCTTCTGAAGCAACCGTTCCGTGTGAATAAAATTTCCCGAGCCCGCCCAATGGCAGGGCCCGTCGAGTTCCAGCCAGCTCCGTCGGGGCGCGTGTCCATTTAAATGGAGGTGGTCCCGGTCAATTCGTTCCGGCTTGGACAATAATAGAGTCATGTTCGAGGGCCCTGATTCATCAATTGCCCTCTACCACAGCCCGCACACGGTGCGTGGCATTGGGGTAGCCAGCCTTTGTCCCATGATCGGGCTTCGGTTCTCCAGAGGCAATGGACTAACCATCGGTTCTTTTACACTTATTTACGCTACGCCCGCTTTCCGCCCTGTAATCCAACGGGCGTCCTACTTCCCTGGCTTGCTCAACTCCTCCAACTGCGCGACCCGGTACTGGCTCGGTGTCTGCCCCGTCTTCGATTTGAATTGTCGTGAAAAGAAATAGACGTCCCGGTACCCGGCTGCCTCCGCGATCTGCCCGATCGACAGGTCCGACCGTCGCAACAACTGTCGCGCCTTGTCGATGCGCGCCTGCACGATCACCGCTTCCACTGTCTGGCCGGTCACCTTCTTGAACAGCGAACTGAAGTGGGCCGGGCTGTAGCTCGCCCGCTTCGCGAGGTCCTTCACGCTCAAGGGGGCCTCCACCGTTTCGTGAATATGGCGCACGGTTTCCTGGATCAACTCCGCGTGATGCCGTGCCACTGGATTCGCCCCCGTCTTGTCCTCGTAACGGAACTTCGTCACGAGATCGAGCAGCAGACCGGAGAGCAGGAGTCCCGCCGTCGTCTTCAGGTCCGCGGGCGCATCGTACTGGCGCATGATCTCGACCACGCGCCGCGTCACGGTGTCGACATAGTTCAGGTCGCCCACGTGATAGAACTCCGGAAAGTCGTGTGACTTGTTCAGGGCCGGATTCTGGAAGCTGAAATGAATGAACGTCAGCCCGATCGGATCACTTTCGTCCTGCGTCGCATCGTAGATCCGGCCTGGCCGCATCCAGACGCAGAACCCGGGACGTAATTCATATTCCCGCTCCCGCGTCTTCATCTGCCCGTGACCGGCCCAGACCAGCCACAATTCCTGATCGGTCAATTGCTCGGAATCGCTGCGCGACCGGTGCCAGCCCTGGAAGCAGCGGAACCGCTCGCAATTGCCCGTCGGCGTAACCAGATCAATGGACGACATGAGGACGGCTACCTGCGGTTACGCATTCCACCAGTTGAACTCGAAAAATTCCTCGCCCGATTTCCAGCGTGTCGGGCACGAGTTCTGCATCCAGTCGAGCGGCTTGGCCAGCGGCTGCGGACGCGACGCGCGGTGAAAGGCCTTCCCCAACGCTGCCCGCTGCTTCTCCTTGACGTAATCGGGCTGCGCCGACACGAACATGCTTGTGCCGCTCGCCGCCAGCAGTTCCATCCATTGCTCATTCAGGCGCCAGGGAATCCGGTGGGTCAACCCCACGCAATCGGCGTCGGTCGCAAAAAGATAGCCGTGCTGCATGCCGCGGAAGGCGAGCGAATTGACGCCCATTTTCCGCGTTCGCAGCCACTCCCGTCCGCTGGTATTGTCGCCAACCCGCTGGATGTGCACGTGGCCCGCGCAGAGATGGCCCACGGTATTGCAGCCCATCAACAGGGCCGACCCCGCGCCTTCGCGGATCGTCGCATAGATCGACATCAGGATTTCCGCATTGGTGCGCGTCCGGTCGGAGAACTGCCACCCATCCTCGGTGATCCGGCTGCCCATGATCTCACCCCAAAAACCCAGCGTGTCATGGGTCGTGTCGTCGTACTTGATCAACTCGTAGCCCCAGCCGACCATCTTCTTCACGTCCTCCCTGATCCGTTCCAGCACGTCGGGAATGGTCGGGTCCATGATGCACTGGCCGCGCCCGGCCAGCACCTGGCGGTTTGGCAACGCCCACGACGACGGCACGTCCTGGTTGGCCAGCAGCGGCCGGTACCAGATGCCCGGGCGGGCCCCGATCTTCTTAATGCGTCCCGCCAGCCCGGCCATGTCCGGAAACCGCTCATTCCCGCTGCGCCAGAGGGAGGACTGGAGATTGCTCAGATTTTCCCAGCCGTCATCCACGACGGAAAACGGACGGTTGTCGTTGTTGCTCGCCAGATCGGAGAGCAACTTCGTGTCCTGCAGGACATGCTCCGCGGAGCTCAGTTCGTAGGCGAAATCATAGTAGCAATTATTCGCCCCATACACCGGCTGCTCCGGTAACAGCGGCTGGTCGCAAAGCATCGCAGTGAAATGACAGGCTGCTTCATAAGGCGTCTCGGTTTCACGCGAGAGCCGCTCCACCACCGTCGCCATCTCGATCTTGCGGTTGCCGAGTTTGACCCCGCTGCCGCCCGAGCGCACATCCATCCACAGCGTGATCCCGTGCGGATCGACGTGCCACCAGCAAAACGCCTGGGGGCCGGTCTTCACCCCGCAGCCAAAAATCTGCGTCCCATCGTAGACAAAAAAGTACCACGGCATCGGTTTGTCCGGCGTCATGCCCGTCCACGAAAGATCGCCGTAACCGCGCTCCCAATGATCGCCCAGGTATTTCATGTCCTCCGGGATCCGCTGCTGCCAGCGCAACTCGACATAGCGCACCGCAGAGTCGGGGCTGCACAATTCCACGTGCAGGCCGTCGTCCTTCAGGCGCGTCGCCACGCCGATGCCTTCATGCTTCCACACATTCTTTCCGTCGCGGGCGCGGATCGTATGCCGCCCTGACTCGGTATGCACCCGGACGTTGGAGGGCTGCCGAAATACGGTCAAAGGAATCACAAGTACTCTCTATTATGGCGTTGAATACCGTTTTTACAACACGCCTCTCGGACGGTTAACCGTTTAGCTTAAAAGAGGTGGGAATCGCCGGAAACTCGGCGAAAATCACCATCCACCTCTTGTACCTACTTATCGTGCGTTGCCATTCCTTCTTTTCCCTAGTTGTCTTCACCATTCTTTCACCCCTGGCCCTCTGCCGTGCCGATGCGACCAAGCCTCCGGCCAACGGCCAGCTCTTCGATCTGCAATCCGCTGACGCGTTGAGCACCCTCAAGAACGACGATGGCGTGACCACGAGTATCGCCGAGGCGAAGGACGGTAAGATGATCAAGATTGATTTCGCCAAGCTTTCCGGCTACCCGGGAATCAATTTTCCCATTCCGGAAGGTGGCTGGGACTTGACCGGTTCCACCGGGATCCAGATCGAGATCAGTAATCCCGGAACCATTCCGGTCGTGGCCAACCTCAAGGCCAATAATCCCGACGGTTCGGGGGACAGCTCCAACACGGAAATCGTCACCGTGGGGCCGGGTGAGACGCACACGTTGAAGCTTGTCTTCGGTATTTCCTACAATCACCCCGGCTATAAACTCGATCCCGCCCACGTCACCGCGCTGAAATTTTTCATCATTCCACCGAAAAGCCCGACTTCGCTTCTTGTCGGCAATCCCAAGGTCTTTACCGGCGGTTCCACCGCCTCCGAGGTCACCAGCTTTACGCCTGTACCCTCGCCGCCGCTGACGATGACGCCGCCTCCGCCGCCGCCGCCCGCTCCGCCCGTCTTCCCTTCCACTCCGCTGCTCGACATCACCGGCAAGCATGATTTCCCCGACGCCTCCACCGTCAGCGACGATGCCGCCACCCAGCTGAAGGGCCTCTGCACCCTGGCCGAATTCCAGGCCATCCCGGAAATCGATCGTCACGTCTACTCGTTCGACGTCTGGCCCGGCGACAAGGACAGCCTTGAAGCAAAATCCTACGCTTTTAATTTCCACCTTGGCGCTGAGGGCGTCACCGCACAGAAAGTTGCCTTCATTCCCGACGGCGGTGGCGCGGGCAGCACACACATTCTCATGCGCTCGACCGATGCCGCGTCGAAGAAGAGCGTCCTGACCGGCTTCGGTAATCTCGACTGGAGCGGGAAGCAGACCCACGTCTTCAAGTTCAACAAACCCGTCCTGGCGTTCGGCGTGGTCCTTCATTCCACGGGAGATTTCTCGCTCCGGAAATTTTTCTGGCAGGCGGCCCATGACCTCAATGGGTATCCGGTCTCCTACACGCTCGCCGATGGCACCATCATCCAGCTCGGCGAACGTGAGCTTGCCGGGGCCACTCTCAAAGGCGACACCAACGCCTTCATCGGGGTCATCGATCGTACCGGCCGAGGTATCACTTCAGTGACCTATACGCTCACGGGGCTCGCCGGCAACAAGGCGCAGGGCATCAGCATGGTGGATCTCGCCTTTGCCACGCTTCCCCGGCCCACCGTCTCGCCCATCATCAATCTCAAGAGCAGTTGCGATTTCGAAAATCCCGAGGACATCAAGGAGACGCCCACGCCCGCGCTCTCGGGCCTGCTTACCCTCGACGACTTCCGCTTCATCGTCGCGAACCATCGCTACGTTTATAACTTCGCCACGTGGCCCCAGGACAAACCCGATCTCGGCTCGAACACCGTCACCCTCTCCTTCGACCTGAAAGGGAAGGGGAATGCTGACGAAAAAGTCACCGTCACGGCAACGAATGAAGGCAAGGATGCGAAGCTTACGCAAGTCACGCTGAAGAGCGAAGACGGTCAGCCTTACAAAGTACTCGGCGGTCTGGGCAATCTCAGCAAGGGCAAGTGGGCCCAGCAGACTTTCAAATTCGAGAAGCCGGTCTGGGCCGTTGGCGTTGCCTATAGCTCGCCCGGTGAGCTGAATCTCGCAAAACCTGATGGAGCTGCGCAGACCTATCCTGTCTCCTATACACTCTCCGACGGAACCGTTGTCAATCTCGGCGCGGCGGGGGCCGTCAGCGGCACCATCGCCGCCAACGAAAAAACCTTTGTCGGAGTGAAAGACACCTCTGACAAGGGAATCTCCTCCATCACCTTCCGCGTCGAGGGCGCGGGCGATTCACCCCAGCCTCTTTATATAGATGATCTCGCCTTCGCGCTGGCGGGACCGCCGCCGGGCGATTTCAAGCTCACGATGCACGACGAGTTCGACGGCGACAAACTCGACCCGAAATACTGGGCCACCGGCTACACCTTCCCCGACGTCATCAACAACGAACTCCAGGCCTACGTTCCTGAGAACGTCGTGGTCGGCAACGGTCTTGCGACGATCAAGATCGAGTACAAAAACGGCGTGAACACCGACCGCACGGGTCGGCAAAAAGGAGGCGCGCAGAAATTCACCTCCGGGGCCTTCACCAGCTACGACAAATGGACGCAGACGTATGGTTATTTCGAGGCCCGCCTCAAAATGACGAAGGCCCCCGGCGCCGGTCTGTGGCCTGCCTTCTGGGTCCTACCTGATCGCGGCCCGGAATTCGGCAAGGTCCGGGGTTCCTATCGCACCAAGGACTATGGCATGGGCAGTGAGATCGATATCTTCGAGTTCATGCCGCGCTGGAAGGGGCTCGACGGTCTTTTCCCGATCCATTGCGGCACCATCTGGAGCTACGGCAAAGTGACGCCGACGGATCCCGAGCCCCATGGCTACGGGGCCTACGCCCTCGGCAATGACGGCTGGGGTCCCGCCGAAATGCATTTCCCCAATCTCGACACCGAGTTCCACACCTACGGGCTCTACTGGTCGAAGGAACGACTCATCTTCTACGTCGACAGCAAGCCGATCTTCCGCGTGCGCGACGCGAAGAATGTTCCCGACGTACCCGAGTATTTCCTCTTCAACGTCGCGATGTCCGGCAACGGCTGGGGCAAAAGTCCCGACAAATCGAATCCCAAGTTGTCCAACATCGCCGGCGATCTGCCCAACGAAATGCAGATCGATTATTTCCGCGCCTACTCGGGCATTCTCGACGAAGCTGTGCCCACGTCACCGAGTGATATGCCCGTCATCCACAAATACGATCCGCCCCCGCCGGAAGCCCCGGCTCCTGCTGTGGCCGCTCCGGCTCCCGCGACACCTGCGCCAGCTCCGGCTGCGGTTCCTGCTGCGCCGGTCAACTCGACCATCAACACGCCATCGCAATAATTGTCCGTACCCAATGATGGGGAGCCAGCTTGCACAGGGTCAGGCACATGGTCGCAAACAAGAGGCTTTCCGGCAGGTGGGATTACCAGCAATAGCATTCCCGCGGTGATCGTCGCGCTCGACGCGGCGGGGGTGGCGACCGCTTTACCGCCTACGGTTGGAACGTCCGCACCCGTCCGTCCGTCGCATCCACATTGATCGTGACGAAGTTCTTGATCGCGGAATTCGCCGACGATGCATACTTCTTCTCAAACAGCGTGACATACCATGAAGTGGGTGGCCACCCGGTTGGTGCGCCGCTCGCAGGCATGACAAAATCAATGCTTCCGCCTGGTTTGAAGCGCAGGCTCTTGTAGGTGTAGTTCAGGCCCACTGTCCCAGGAATGGAGAGTGCGCCCGTTGTGCCGGTGCCGGTGAGTGTAGGATTCACCGTCGTATTGCTTTCCCCAAAGGGATACGACAACGCCGTTGTCGAAGTCCCCGTCGATTTGCTGATCATGATGCTGCGCGGCAAATAAGTGATCCGGTCCAGTTGCGTAAAATTGATTCCATCCGTCGTGCTGAACGACTGGATCGCCTGGCATTGGGATGTCCCGGTGATCGAGTCCGTATAATAATAAAAGCGGATCTCCACGGTCTCGCTGTAAGTCAATGCCGTCTGCCGTGCGGTCGTGATTTCGCTGGTGATCGCCTGCGCCGCCGTCGACAGCCCCAGTGCCGAGTTTACGCTGCTAAAGCCCGTCACTGCGGCGGTCGCGATGATCGCGATGATCGCCATCACCACCAGCAATTCCACCAGGGTAAAACCCTCTTTGGAAAAAGGAGATCGGGGTCGTCGGTTCACGGCGCAAATTGTTTCGTGCTGACTACGCGGAATTTGTAGTACTTGTCCAGAGCCGTGTTGTAATTGGCGGACGCGGTAAAGTCCACAATCGATGTATCGTTAGGGTCGACGTACCGCTCGATCGTGCTCGACCCGCGGTACTGCCCGGTCACCACGTCCGTTGCCTCATCCCAGAGGGTCGCGGTGCTTCCGGCCACCTTCTTCAATGTCTCCACACAGTAATGGACCGTGAACGTGTTCGATTTCGTCGTCAGGCGGGGATAGATGTTGGCGTAGGGCCGTTCCAGGTTGTTGTCCCCGGTCAACAGGTGGGCCTTCCAGAATGCCGTGATATTGGTGTTGGTGGAATCATACGTTGGCCCGGACGACGAATCGGTGTCGAACATCGGATACAGGTAAAGATCGCAAATCTGCGAGGCGGACCGGAAAATATCGGTCGTCCCCGTCGTCTTCCCGCTGAACCAGTCCTCAAAGCCCAGGAGCGTCTGGTCGACGTTGATCGGTACATGGTAATTATTGCTGCTGTCCGTCGGGGCGACTCCATTGGAGGAACTGACGCCCTTGTACGTGTTTGCCGTCCGGTTCGGGATGACCGCCATCCTCTCCGCCTTGAGCACGGCCCGTACGGCGGTGCTTCGTTGGATGTAGGTAAAGGGTGCAATCTGGTAGTTCATATTCACCCTGCCCGCCGTGGAAAGCGGCTCGGAGATCGGGTAAGGTTCCACCACCGGCATGTTAAACAGGTCCAGGAAGAGATGGTCCGGCGGGCCCTTGCCCGTTGTGGTGCTGTAAGGCGGCCCAAATCCGGTGGAGCTGGTGGAATTGCCGATTCCGGGATGTCCGACGGGGAAGGGGCGAAATTGGAGCGTCATCCACGCAATGTTTCGGATCACGCCGGTGGAGAGCGAGCCGAACATCCCTGCCGAGGGCATCATCCGGTTTGGCGAGAAGAAGGTCGGGCCTGTGTTTGAGATATTTCCATTCAAATAAGAAACGGCATAGTAGGGCGTCTGTGAACTGCTGTAAGCGGTATTCCCCTCGTCGGCCTTGTTAACGTAAGGCCCGTCGCTCCACGGCCCGAAACCATTGTCAAAGTCTCCCTGGATGGGATTGCCGCCTGAGTCCAAGATATTGGATCCGGCCTTGGTGATGAAAGCACCATTTGTGGGACAGCCGCCGCCAGCGAAGGTTGTGTCGAGGGCCGAACTCCCCCCCCCGAGCGCTGGATAGGAATTAGGGTAGGACGTGTTGTGCGCCGCAGGGTACATGCCGGTGTTGGCCACCCACCACTTGCTGGTGCCCTCAATATTTCCTGATCCGTTGTAGCTCACCATGCCGGAGGCGGTAGTGGCGACCAGCTGTCCCCAAGTGGTGTCGTTTCCCGCGTTGGCGCCATAAAGCGGCATGCTCTGCGTGCTCCAGATGTTGTGATTCATCTCTTGCGTTTTGTCCGCATATTCGGGGAAATGGCTCTGGGAGGCATCGTCGTACAGGTAGTTGTCCGCTGTGCTGTCCGCCATCGTCCGGCCCGCCATGATCCGTGGATCTCCTGGGTAGGCCTTCACACTGCGGGTTACGTCCTGGGCCTGGATGAACGTGGCCTGCGAGCACCAACTGTTTGGACCAAAGCCCAAGCGGCTGCCCCAAGTGTAGCGATTTTGCAATTGGTAAAAACCACCTGAATCATAAGGGCTTTGGTTGCGCCAACACAGGATGGGTGAGGGAAACACGCCGCTCGGGAACGTGAGCTTCACCGTCTGTACCGGCTGGTTCACCTGCCAGGAAGCATTGGCAATGGTTTGCGGCAATTCAAGGTTGACGGTAATCGTGCCGCCAGTGAACGTAATAGCTGACGGGTTGGTTCCCGGGCTCCACGCACTCGTCGGCGTGTAGCCCACGTCGATCGAGTTGCTGAAAAACGGATAATAGCCCTGGGAGGAAATGGGTGTTGCCGGTCCCATGCCCCACAGGAAGTTCAACGGGTTGACTTTGCCGCCCCAGTTCCCCGCCGAAACGGGAGAGCACACCCAGTTGGTCACGCCTCTTGTGTAGTTTTGAGTACCCATCGCCGAACTCTGGGACGAAGACGGGAACCCCATGGTCACTGCGCCCCCCGATTTGTCGCTTTGCCACATGAAGCTGTCCAGACCGATGACCTGAAGGTGATAGTTAGTGTACGTGTCGATCGACCCCATCGATGGATCAAACAGGTTCACGATCAACACTGCCTGGACACGGACACTCGCGTCGGGAATAGCCGAAGGGGTGTTGACCAGAAGGCCCGTGCCGCTATTGAAAACATAATTGGGCCAAAGCACGGGCGTTCCGGTACTATATCCCGCATATCCCGGAGGATAGGCGGCCGTTACAATTGTTCCGGACATCGTGATCGGTATCGTTGTTCCCGTGATGGTGCCGGAAGTCCAAGCCGCTGGGTCGTGATAACTGGTCAATGGAGGATTGTAATTTGGATCGCTGGCGGACCAGTTCCCATGGTTACCATCGTTCCAGCCGGTGCAGATGAACATCAAGGTTGCGCCTTCGACGGTGGGAAAACGTCCGAAGCCGCGCAGCCCGCCCTTCATCGGAGTATCCCCCGAAGCCGCCGTGTAGCCATTCGCTGTGGTGTCGATGATCGGCACCACCTGTCCCCGTCCGCCCCACGGATTCGAAGTCGTCCAGACCGGCGTCAATCCTGTGTTGTACGGGGAAGGCGGCACCTTCGGACTGACCCCAGTAACGGAGGCGGCAAACTGCGTCCCCGCAGGGGTCTGGTTGGTGACGTTCGGATCCATCAAGTTCAAGCACCGAATGTAGTCAAAGATCTCCACTAAAACCTGGTCGACTTCCGCAGCCTGTTTTTGGCTCGACGTTCCCTGCGCATACGCCGCAGTGGACGAATCATATTTGGTCTGCAGGCTCCCGCCGAATCCCGGTACGTTTTGCGCCACTTCGTTTTCCAGATAATTGAGCACCGCCCGGTTCCGGCCCAGTCCCGACGTCGTCGCGGTTACGGGAAGGTCATTCGTCGGGTCATCGTTTCGGCTCCGGGAGAAATAATAGATTTTATTGTTGATCTTGCCGCACCACAGGATTGTCTGGTCGGTCGGTGTCTGATTCGTCGCCGATAACGGGATCGGCCAGCACACGACCCGCGGCTGGTTGAAGAGATTCACATCGGGGGCGCGGCTGCTCGCAGTCAGGAAAAAACGCGCTTTTTCCAGGAATTGCCCAGTCGTGGAACTGGCAGCGCTTGAGTTCGCCGCCGCGATCGTCGCGTTGGCCCCGTTGTTATTGGTTGTTCGGACATAGCTGCCCGTGGCCGTCACCGCCGTGCCTCCCGGCAACGCTGCACCCAACCCATTCGCCAGCCCTGACTCAAATGCCAATTCGTCGACGCTGGCATAAAGTCGCTCCGAGGTCTTGAAGCTGGTAGTGCCAATGCCCACCGCCGTGGTCCCGCTGACGGTGGTCGCTGCTTGGGTCCCCGCATTCGAGCCCAGGTTCGTCGTCTGGCCTGTGCTCCCCATGTTTAATTTGGGCGCAAGGACAAAGTACGGTTTGAAATTATTCGCGGTATAGGGGTTGGACCCCATCCCGTTGTAAAGCGTCGAGGGGGTGCCCAGTACCGAGCCCAGAACCGTGCTCAGGCTGGTCATCGCCGGATGCCCGGGATAGCGTTGAAATTCATTTTGCGTCGGTTGATTCGTCGCCAGATTGCTTTTCTCAAAGGCCCCATTCGTTCGCGGCGTGTCCCAATAGACCCCCTCCGACGCGGTGTTGATGTTCACTTTCGAGGTCTCATCGTCCGTCCAGTAGGCGATCCGTCCCACGATCGGATTAGCAACGCTCGCTCCCGTGACGGTGACCTTTGTCCCGGTGGGATTTGTCGGCGCGACAATCGTTCCGTCTTGGAGCACGTAGAGCCATTTGACCGGCATCGGAACATCTGTTGTATTGTGGTTGGACGCCGTATTGGTGGTGCTGTTGATCGCGGGCCCCATCGCCCCGGCGGTCGTCGCATTCGCCTGGTTCACCCAGAATCCCTCAATACCAGGCGTGACCCCGTTGATGCTGTAGGTGTTCACCAGCGAACCCGAGGTCGTCGTATAGGTGGTGAAGTCCGCCGGGTTCCCGTCGATGATCGGGAAATGGAGCAGTCCGTTCGAATCAGTCACTGGCTGGTTCAAATCATAGTAAAGCGCGGGGTTGTTGTACCAGGTTGAGGTACCGGTCAGTTCAGCGGCGTCAGTATTCGGATCGAACGCTCCTGTCGCGGTCAGTGCGCCCCAAGAATAGAGCCGGTAGTTAGTCAGCGGCGCTCCCATATTGTCATAGGTCCGGATCATTCCCGGTTGTGACGCCCACGCCACCGTGGTGCCATTACTCGTGGCCTGCTGGATCTGCGCCATCACCAGGCTTACGGTCGAATCGGCCAGCGTTCTCACCGATGAACCGTTGGCGTAGAGCTTCGACGACTTCAGGTTATTTTGTCCGCTCAGTAGGAAGCCCAGGATCAACGCCGCCAGCAACACCAGGCAGGAAAGCACCAGCAACAACGCCACGCCGCGGCGTGACGATGCATGGTGTCGCCGTAAAATCAGCGTCATATTTTTTTTCATGCTTAATTCGCCGTCCATTTGGCTCCCCGGATAATCACATCCGTCTGGAAGACGTAAAAATTACATTTGACCGTGTTTCCCGTCACATTGCCCGGAGTGGCATTCAGCACATCCTCCAGTTTTTCCAAGTCGCCGGTCGTTGCCCCCGCCGAGTGGAGTTTGCTCGGATCTTTAAAAAGCGCGGCAGTCGAGGTGGAAAGATTTCCCATGTCCGGGGGCGAGGCGCTCGTACAACCCGAATAGGTCGGGGTCGCGGCCAGTCTCGCTCCTGAGGCCTCGTCGATGGCCACCATGATCACCTTGATCAGCGGCGGCAATTGGTTGTGGGTCCTCCATTCAAGGGTGGTCCCGGCCGCAATATCGCTGTAGAGCGGGGTCGCCCCTGAATAGTAAGCCGAATCATACGCGTAACTTGATACACTGGTAATGCCGTCCTTGACGGCGCTGCTGATATACTGCGTATGGGCTTGTCCATTGGTGCCCACCGTACTGCTACTATATTGCTCCGGCATGATGATCAGCGCGACAATGTTGCTCGCCAGGGCCCGCACATTGGCCGGCGCGCTCGCCGCCATGTTTGTCGGCAGCCCGTAACTGATCCACCCTGGCAGCGTTCCCGTATTTCCCGGTGCTGCGGACGTATAGATACTCAGGTTTTCCGACGGCTGCAGATATTCCATCAACCGGTAGCGATTCTCCGACGGCGGTGCATTGGCAAAGCCGCTGGAACTTAGAAATGTTGGCCGCGATGGATCAGGGCCGTAGGTCACGAAATACCCACACGCATTCAAGAGTCCGCCCAGGTTCCCATACGCCGTGGCGTCAGTGGATGAGACGACGCCAAGGGGGGCCTGGAAGAAGACTGCGTGCGTCACCTGCTTCGCATTTTGTGCGACCGCCGTGATAAAATCTCCTCCGGCAATCGGTCCATAGCCGGAGATGAACTGCAGTTCCGACTGGCGAATGTACCGGCTCGGAGTCGTCTGCCCCGAGGCATAATAATAATTGTAATAGGTATTCAGCGTTGCCTGGCTCAGGTTCCGCGTCATCCGCTCAAAGGCCACCCGCGCCTGCTGCATCGTTCCGGTGCCTTGCGTCGTCTGTTTGTAGGCCGAGCTCGTCAGCTGCATGATCTGGAAAATGATCGTCATCAGGATCACGAGGATCACGATCGAGACCATCATCTCGACCAACGTGAACCCTGATCGGGGTTCACGAGTGCGTAACGGGCGTGGCGTTTCGAGTAACATGATCGTCGCGTAAAGGTGAGTCGGAATAAATCGGGACAAAAATCTGGTTTCGGTTCTTGGGAATGCGAAGGCGTGCGTCATAAACTATCAGGCCCAGAAAATGTATTTAAGCATGAAGTCTCAATTGAAATAGAATTTACACAGGAAACAGCTTGGGATGATTATATCTACCGTTTTATGTGAGGACGTTGTTTAAAATGTTTACAACGTAATGACGAGGGCCTCAATGGACGGGGCTGAGATTCTTTTGTACTAATCGCGTATAAAAGCTCCTAACGGTTAGGGGTAAATATCAGAGTGCGTCTGGGGCATCAGAAAAACGCACGCCATACATACTTTGTACATCAACTCAAAAGTAGCCATTGCGTCTACCTGCACAATAGCCGACTCTGCTTAACCGTTTATCGCCTTCCGTATTTTCCCTTTATCCGGCTTTTCCGGCCTTTGGGGGCCTTTTTTCGCAATTCTCTCATTTTTAGGGTTTTTATCTGAAAAACCGTTAACCGGAATAAATCTACCCCCAACCCAAATTCCATCTAGGCTCGTGTTTGGTTTCCCCTCTATTCAGGAAACCTCTAATTCGTTGTCATGCATACTTCAGGACTGACCATTCAAGCGGTCATTGATTCCATTCTCTCCCGTCTCCCTGTCAAGCTCTCCCCCAACACCGTCGATACGCTCAAATGTGGCGATCCTACCCAGCCGGTCCGCGGCATCGTCGTCACTTTCATGGCTACCCGCGAGGTGCTGCAGAAGGCGGTCGAACTGGATGCCAACCTCATCATCACCCACGAGCCCACCTTCTATCATCATGTGGACCAGACCGACTGGCTCGAGGTCGACCCCATCTCCTCGGCCAAGAAAAAATACATCAACGACCATGGCCTCGCGATCTTCCGCTTCCACGACGGGCCCCACGCGATGCAACCGGACGGTATCGATGCGGGGATGATTCAGCGCCTCGGTTGGACTGCCGATCCCGCGCGCAAAAAAGTCTTCACCGCCTCGGCGAAGACCGTCCGCGAACTTGCTGACTCCTGCAAAAAGCTCCTCGGCATTTCCCATGTCCGTGTTGCCGGCGATCTCGACGCTCCCTGCGTACGCATCGGCATGCGTGTTGGAGCCAGCGGCGGGCAGGCGCAGATGGCCCTTTTCCGCGAACATGATGTCGACGTACTCGTCTGCGGCGAAAGTCCCGAATGGGAAACCTGCGAATACGTCCGTGACGCGGTCGCCTTGGGTAAGAAGAAGGCCCTTATCGTCCTCGGCCACGCCAACAGCGAGGAAGCCGGCATGGAGTGGATCGCCACGTGGCTCCGCTCGACTCTTCCTTCTGAAATTCCCCTCCACTATATCCCCGCCGGCGATCCTTTCCGCGTCGTCTAAACTTCATGAGCGAGAAACTCCATTACGGCGCCTGGACCACAGACGCTATTGGCCTGCCTTGCTTCGATCTCATCCTTGATGACCGCCAGGCCCCCGGAGCTTCGTTCCCTCATTTGCTAAGTACCGGCCATATCTCTGCGCAGGCCGATCGATGGGGCAACGTCAACCTCTTCACGACTGAGGGCGGCTTCACCTGGCTCAACTCGCCCGACAGTTCCTTTGCCCGCAGCTCTCTCTATATGATGATGGAGATCGGTGGGGAACTCATTTCCCTTCTTCATAGTGAACTCACACAGAAGGAAAAAATCCGCATCGGCACCGGTTATATTGAGTATCTCGGCGAGGTCAAAGCACAAGGCGCCCGCATCGGCGTCGTCCAGCAGGTTTTGGCCATGCCCGACCAGCGCCGCTCCATCAACGGGGTCTTCACGCTCACCAATCTCGGCTCACGACGCCTGACCTTGCGCCTGCAACTTCGCGGCGACGTCACCCCCACTCGCGCCTGGGCAGGGGGACACGGCATTACGGGTCAGCGCCCCTGCCAGACCGCTCCCGGTTGCGCCATCTTTCCCGGACTCGACGGCCTGCCCGACGGAGTCTTCCTCGCCGCCGATGCTTCCTGGATGCCGGTGGCCCACCGGATCACCCTGCGCTTGGAACGCGAAATCATTCTCTCCCCCGGCGAAAGTTTCACCGTCTCCTGCGCCACCGGTTATGGATCGATCAAGAATCTCTCCTTCCCTTCGTTGGCCGACGTACAAAAGGCGTGGAACATGCAACTCGCCACCTTTGCTGTCGATGCGCCCGAGACATGGATGAAGCAGGAATGCCTGTGGGACATCGGCCAACTCCTTTCTTTCAAGGCCTACGACAGCTCCGTGGCTGAGTACTATGTTAATCTTGGTGGTTACGGCTGGGCCGGCTTTGGTGTCCGTGAGGTTTCGGAGACCAGCATGGCCCTCGCCTCCGGTGATTGGGAACTTGCTGCCTCCTCGCTCCGTTTCGTCGCCAAGACGCAGCTCGCCTCCGGCGACGTTCCCAAGATCCACACCATGCGGCTGGACCGCCACTCTTCCGACTTCGAGAGTGACACCGAGCTCTGGTTCGTCCTCGCCGCTTGCGAGTGCGTTGCCCAGACCGGCCACACGGATTTCTTCGACGAAGTCTGCACCTATTGGGACGACGGCAAGGGTACCATGTGGGAGCACCTGAAACGCGCCTTCTACTGGGTTCGCGACGAAATCGGACGCGGCACCCATGGCCTTGTTCTTATTCGCGACGGCGACTGGAACGACTACCTCTCCCTTGTCGGCGCCGAGGGGCGTGGCGAATCGGTCATGAATTCCGGGATGGCCTGCCGCGCCTTTTCCACGCTCGCTACTTTCGCCCGCCAGCGTGGTGACTCGACCTTCGCTGCCGAGCTCGACAGCTACGTGGGGGAGATGAGGGAAGCCGTGACCCGCGCCTTCGATGAAAAATGGTTCGTCGGCGGCTACGCCGACACGGGGGACGCCATCGGCTCCGTCGCTGAGGACCGTCTCTTCCTCAACGCGCAGACCTGGGCGGCCCTCGGTCGGTGCGGCACGCCGGAGCAACGCCGCGTCGCGCTCAAACAGGCTGTCGAAAAATGCCATACCTCCATCGGTCTGATGCTGATGAGCCGGCCCTACAGCAGCCCCGCTCCGGAGCACATCTCCTGGTGCGCCATCCCCGCCGGTGACGGCGAAAATGCGGGCATCTGGCCGCAGACCATCTACTGGACCGTGTGGGCCCTTGCTGAGGAAGGTCTCCTCAACGAAGCCTTGGACGAATGGAAATGCGGCACCCTCCGCAACCACGCCAGCTGTTTTCCCGATGTCCCCTTCGGCATCTTCAATGGGCCCGACTGCTACTCCTCCGGCTGGGCGGGCCATCGCGAAGGGTTCACCCAGGTCCAGCTCCTTGACCGCGCCCGCTTCATCCCCATGAATCCCATGGTCGCCTGGCAGGCTTTCGCCCTGCAGAAGATCAACCAGGCCACTCCTCGTCCCTGAGGTGCGGTCGGCCGCCGGGCTGTTTCCCTGGGGTTTGCTAAAAGTGGAAATAACGGATTTGTACCAGTAAACGGAGCTGGTTACCTCTGAAGGGGTGGATGAAGGGTTCCCGGATTTTTACCAGTGGGTTCGAAAAAAAGGGGTAATTTACGGAAGAGAAAGGGGGCGACATCGTTAGTTGCCGCACAGTAATGCGGTTCGTCCGTTTCTGCTTACGATCCTTTTTCAGGGAAGTGGGGGGCATTGTTATTATATACGGTTTAGAATTCTTAAGTATATATCGACTAATTTGTAATACATTTTGTCGAAGTCTATATTGGAAAGTCCCTTATAGAACTAGATTTTTAGAGACAAATTCGTGTCGGAAAATTCGTAATTCTAAAAATAAAAAAATAATCAAATCTCTCTTGCGTTGCGTATAGACTTTCGTTAACAACGCCATTCTTAACAAGAATTGGAGCGCGAGAGTATGAGAATCAGATTCAATGGTTGGTCCGCAGGTGTGGCGATGGCGGTTGCCGTGGTTGGTATCGTCGTTGTTTGGACTCAATCCAACCCGGCGTCCAGCGGGAAGGACAGTGGATCCACTCCGGCAAAGGCTGCCTTGCCGTCGAATTCCTCTTCATCGGCTTCAGGTCAAAATAGCCCATCCTCCTCTCAGAACGCCCAGGCGGCAGCGCCGTCGCAATGGGTGTTCCCTGCTCCTGAAAAAGCAGGAACGAAGGTGGTGGATGTCGTGCCGGGTGCACAACCCGCAGATGACAAGCAACCGCAGGCCGAGGTGCAAGTGGGTGGGGCGATCTATCGTGTGACCCCGAACGACAGCGGATATTTCGGCCAGATTGACGTCGCGGCGGACCAAAAGCTGAAGGTTAAAGTCTACATGCCGGACGGGCAGCCCGGAGACAATTACATCGTCCAGCTGGAGGACGGGGGAAAGCTTCTGGGACAGAAGTTGCCGGCGGCGACGTCTGTCGTCGTGGACGATGCCAAGCAAATCGCCTTTAACTACCAGGTTTCCAACCAGCCGGGCATTTACCGGGTGGTGCTGCGCTCTGGTGGAAACGTGAAAGTCCTCAATTTCTGGGTGGGACCGGAACTGCCTGTTTCGGTGGCCCGTTAACTTTATTGGAAAATCGCAACAAGAACGACAATGAAACTGATATCCCGACTCCTCTTCACGACTTACCTGCTGCTTCTGACGGGCAGCGCCTCCTTTGTGGGAGCGCAAATATGTGGAAATAACAACCAGGGAGGGCCAGGTGGTGATGGAGATCCGAACGGCACCGGCGGCGATCCCTTCCAGGTTTATACCGGAAACGACCTGCGCAATGTGAAGGATTTGCAGGTCTGGGGCGGCGTGGGCGAGTTTCCCTTGTCGTTTGTTCGATACGGCAACAGTCGTGCCGTTCCCACCAGCAAACCGACGTTCGGCGACGGACATTGCTGGCGCCATAACTTCCTCTGGGAAATGTCGACGGCCAGCAATGATTCGCTGGGACGTGCGCGCGTTAATCTGATCTATCCCGATGGAACGAACAACACGTTTACGCAGATCAGCCCGGCGCAATGGCTGTCCACTCCGAACGTCACGGACATCATCTTTCCGGACCCGAGCAACAGCAATAACCTCATCCTGCAGAACAAGCAGGGGTGGCAGTACCACTTCATCAAGGTGGGAAGCAGCTTTCAGATGCAGTTCTTTACCGACAGCAAGGGCAATACCTACAACTTCACTTACAACGGCGCGGGTGCCGTGACCCAGGTCACCGAACCCGGGGGCCGCTACCTGACGATTACATACGCCAGCCTGACGGAAAACGTTTATGGCACGGCCACCCTGGCGACAATCTCTTCCACGCCGACCGCGGGCGCGTGGACGACGATTACGGTCAGCAATCCCTATCAATATCCCTACCTGAGTTATCTCAGCGCCGACAATAAATCGGGCAATATCGCGGAGGTGCAGTTCTTTGCCAACGGGAGCACCACTCCTCTTTCGGGCACTTTTTTCGGTTCAGCCGGCAGCAGTCCGACCACGGACTATACGAAGGCGTTCGATGGTGACACCACCTCCTACTTCCAGGCGGCGGATGTCACGGGAGGCTTTGTGGGCCTTAAATTGCCCAGCGCTGCGCCCACCAGCATGCAGATCAAATTTTACCCCAGGGCGGGATTCGAGAGCAGCATGGTAGGAGGCAAGTTCCAGGCCTCAACGGCCTATCCCAAGACGATCTCCGTCGTCAGCCAGGTCCAATCGAGCGACGGGCGGACCATTACCTACAACTACACCAAGTTCACCGATCCGAGCCTGCCGACTTCCTACCAGACCCTGACCTCTGTTTCGTACGACGATGGAACCCAGGCCACGTATAACTACGGACAGTCCATTCCCGGGACCCGGCCCCTGATGGCCGAGGCCTCCGATCCCCGGATCGGCTTGAAGGCCACCTTCCCCCAAATTCACAACCAGTATCAAAGCACCGATTCCACCGTGGTGGGTTTTGTTAAAACGCAGACGGAAGTGGGGACGGGAGTTACGCTCGCCTCCTCGTTCACGGCTTATGGCCCCTCGGATATCCGGATCAGTTATCCCGGCGGACGCACCGTGCACTTTAATGTCGATCACAACAATGGACGCATCGACGGTCACACCGATGCCGCCGGAAAAGTCGAGGCCCGTGTCTACGACCAGAGCGGCTACGGCTTTGAAACCTCCTATTCCGACAAACTCGGCCGGACCTGGCAGCGGGTGCCGAGTGCCCACGATAACCCCATGAGCAGGACCTTTCCCGACGGAAAGGCGGTCAGTTGGACGCGCGATACGCTCGACCTGCCCCTGACCTACACGGATGCCCTTGGCCGGGTCACCACCTATACCCGTGACTCCCAGCACCGGATTACGCGGATCGATTATCCCGATTCCTCCTACGAGACCTTCACCTACAATAGTTTTAATGAAGCGCTGACTCATCGTCTGCGCAACGGAGGCAATGAAAGCGCGGTCTATGATGGCCGCGGACTGAAGACGAGCGCCACGGACGCCTTGGGCCATACCACCACGTACACCTATAACGCCCTGGACCAGTTGGCCAGCTCGACCGACGCCAACGGCCATACCACGCAATACCAATACAACGGCAAAGGCCTCGTCACCCAGGTGACCAAACCCGATGGCTCCACGCTCCTTTACGCCTACGATGCCTATGGCAACAAGACTTCCAGTACGAACGAAATCGGCAAGACGACGACCTTTACCTACGACAGCCATAACCGCGTGTTGGCGGGGACCGATCCGTTGAGCCGGACGACCCAGTCGAGCTATGCCTCTCCTTACGACGAACTGCCCTCACTCGTCACGCTGCCCAGCGGCAAGCTGACGCAGCGCACCTTCGATTCCCTCTTTCGGGTCAGCTCCATGACGGTCGGTTATGGAACGGCCGATGCCGCGACGACCAGCTATACCTATAACAGCGTTGGCAGCGTTACCAAGACCACGGATGCCCGGGGTCATTTCTGGACTTACGCGTACGACAATCGTAATCGCAAAACCTCGCAGACCGATCCGCTGGGCCATACTACCACGTACACCTACGATGCGGTTGGCAATGTTCTCACGACAACCCGTCCGGATGGCGGCGTGACGACCAACACCTATGATTCGATGAATCATCTGCTGACCTCAACGGATCCCAAGGGACAGGTCACCACGTACACTTACGATGCGGCAGGAAATGTATCGACGATGACCGA